>Ga0187782_10000407_pt1 | contig 28628 bp, 27 predicted proteins | sample 0715_SJ02_MP15_2_FD_132454 | JGI IMG/M metagenome (GOLD analysis project Ga0187782, IMG submission 132454) | Tropical peat soil microbial communities from peatlands in Department of Meta, Colombia - 0715_SJ02_MP15_20_MG | ecosystem: Environmental > Terrestrial > Soil > Wetlands > Peat | place... | reverse complement strand
TGCCGGGCACGACATGTCGTGCCCCTACGGAACCCTGAAGCCTGCCGGCCGGAAGGCCGGCGTTACATACCGCTCAAGATAGCGGCACGGATCGAACAATGGTTGGCTTGGCGCCAAGCATCTTTGCCGGGCACGACATGTCGTGCCCCTGCGGAACCCTGAAGAACCGTTCGCGTCGCATAGATTGCAGGTGCTCTTCCGCCGCATTCATGTCGAAAAGCCGCGAATCACAAATGACGTCACTCGCCATACTAATCAACGCTTCTGGAGTTCAGTCAGCGATTCGAGGATGACGTGGCCGACGATGGCGAGGCTGCGCGGGCTGATCTTGTCGAGCGTGTCTTGCGTAGTGTGCCAGTAGCCGAGGTTTTGATAATCGCCCAGGTCAATCAGGTCGATGGCGGGAACGCCGCGGCGAGCGAACGGTAGGTGATCGTCTTCGGTGCTCGTCTCCTGCGATACGAAGACGTCACGATAGCCGAGACGCGCGGCAGTACGCCAGATTGTGTCGGTAAGCCATTTCGGCGAACCGGAATCGCGCAGAATGTGCAGATTGTACTGACCAACCATGTCGGCGAGGATCACGGCCTTGACTCTTTTCAGGTCGCCGGAAAGAGCGAGGCGCGCCGCCAGTTCGCGGCTGCCGTAGAGGCTATCCTCATCGGACCATTCGAACGTCGCTTGTGTTTCTTCGCCGTCGAGAAAAGCGATCCACACGGCATTGGGCTGCTTTGCGCCGCCGCATAGCAGGCGCGCCATTTCCAGCATTAAGCCAGTCGAGGAGCCGCTGTCCTCGGCCCCAACGAACCCATCAACGCGTTTCGTATCGTAGTGCGTCAGCAGAAGGATAATTCCCTGCCCCGTGCCCGGAACCTTTGCGACGATGTTCTTCATCGCGAGCCCGCCGATCGGCGTCTGCGCGTTGAAGTCGTCTTCGTCAATCGCGCAGCCAAAACCTTTCAACTGCGACCGAATGTAATCCTGCGTTCTGTGAATTCCGTCGGAAGCAGGCGGGCGCGGACCAAAGGAAACGAGCTTGGCAACTTGGTCGTATGCTTTGGCGCCGTCGAAGCCGCCGGTTTGCGAGGCCGGAGGAGCCGATTCCGCAGGCGTGGCGCTCGTCTGAGACGCCGCCGGAGAAGAAGCGGCAGAGACGGGCGAGTTCGACTGGGCGCTGTTGCAGCCGATTGAGGAAATCAAAAGACAAGCAAGCGCCGCGCCGCCGAAACGCCCGGAGGCCGGCCTCATGTCTGAGGCGCCTGCTCTTCGGCCGGGGCGCGCGCTTTGCGCCTGATGACGAAGTAGGAGACAACAACACTCACGAAATAGAGAGCCACCATCGGCACCATGAAAACGATCATCGTGGTTGCGTCCGGCGTGGGCGTGACGATGGCCGCGACGATCGTGATAAGGAGCATCGCGTAGCGGAAGTTCTTCATCAGGAATTTCGGCGTCACAATCCTGAACAGCGACAGAATAAAAACAACCACGGGCATCTCGAAAATAATGCCGAGACCCACAAGCATGATCACAATCAGATCGAAGTATTCGTTGACGCTGATCAGCGGCTGAATCGGACCATCGTTCATCAACCCGATCACACGCGTGAGCAGCTGACGCAACATGAAGAAATATCCGAAGGCAATTCCGGAAAGAAACAGGAACATGGAGGCGCCAATAAAGCTGGCGACTGCACGACGCTCATGCTTGTACAGGCCCGGGGCCACAAAAAGCCAAATCTGATACAGCACCCACGGCATGGCGATTACGATGCCGAGGTAAAGTCCGAGACTGATGATCAAGCTCACGCCACCTGCCGGGTGCGTGTAGTAGAGCTTCTCCGCGAGGCCGTTGGCGCGCAGCGCCTCCAGCTCGGGCGTGATGATCAAGTAGATGAAGCGCTTGGCGATCAGCAGCCCGACGACCATCCCCACGCCGATCGCCAGCAGCGAGCTGATAATGCGCTTGCGGAGTTCGACCAGATGATCGAAGAAGGACATCGTGCCGCCCGTCTCTTCGTCCGGCCGCTGGCGCAAAGTGCGATTAGGAGGGACGGACGTCGCCATCGGTCACTCGCTGAGGCACTTTCTCAGACTCAGATGGCCCGGCCTGATTGGCCGAATCGGCGGGGGCAAATTCCGTAGCCATCAGATCCGGATCGTTCCCGGGATCGCGCCGGCGAAGATCCGGATCGGGTATCTCCTCCGGTGCCGGCTCTCTCGGCGGGGCCGCCATCGCGCCGGCATTGGGAGGGTTTGACGGAACGGTTCCGGGTGACGGAGGAGCGGGTTGCGCTGCGGGAGGCGCGGGCGCGGCCGACGGCGCGGCGATCTTGCGCGCGTCAGCCTCGCGTTCCAGGTCGCGGAGATGACCTTCAAAGGTCGAGCGGAGTTCACCGGTATGACGGCGGAACTCGGCCATCACTTTCCCGAGGTTGCGCGCAAGCTCCGGCAGTTTCTCCGGCCCGAAGACCACGAGCGCGACCACGAAGATGATGATCAGATGAGGAATACTGAGCATTCGCTACTCTGCAACCGCTTTTGCGGCGCCATTTTTGCATCATAGAAGACGCATCCAGAGGTGTCAAACCGGCGCTCGTGGAGTCTCACGTGCGAATGGAACTACTGCGTGAGACCGAAAAGAGCCGCGAGACGGGTATGCTATACTGAGCTTCGCGAGGGGCGAAAAGAGGCCGCATGGAACCATCGCAGTCTTCCCAATCGAATCCTGTCCACCAACCAGCCGGAGGGCCGACGCGCGGGATGGTGCTGTTCGCGCTGGTGCTGCTGGTGTCGGCGCTGCTCGGGCGTCTGGTGTACGAGCCGCAGCTGAGAGCGAACGCCGCGAATTCGGACGACATGGAAGACTCGGTGAAGGCGTTCACGCGCGTCCTTTCTGTCGTCGAGCGCAACTACGCTGATCCGGTCGATACCGACAAAGCGATCTACGATGGCGCGATTCCGGGCATGCTGCACGTCCTCGACCCGCACTCGAACTTCTTCGATCCCAAGCAATACGCGCTGTTCCGGGAAGAACAGGAAGGAAAATACTACGGCGTCGGAATGATCGTCGCGCAGAAGGACAATCAGACCGTCGTGCAATCGCCGTTTGTGAACTCGCCTGCGTTCAAAGCCGGAATCCGGCCGGGCGACATCATTTTGAAAGTCGACGGCAAGAATTGCACGGGGCTGACGACAACGGAAGTCGCCGACATGCTTAAGGGCGCCAAGGGCACGCCGGTGCATATTTCTCTCGGCCGCGAGGGCTGGGACCAGCCGATCGAAGTTACCGTCGTGCGCGACGAGATTCCTCGCCCCGGCGTCGAGTTCTCGACCATGGTAAAGCCCGGAATCGGATATGTCCGGGTGTTCACGTTCAATGAAACGACCGACAGCGATCTTTCGGACGCGTTGAAACAGCTCGACGCTTCCAAGCTGGATGGCCTGATCATCGACCTGCGGAACAACGGCGGAGGGCTGCTCAATCAAGCCGTGGGCATGGCGGATACGTTCCTCGACAAGGGTGAGCTGGTGGTGTCGCATCGCGGGCGAGCGTCGGCCGAACATTCCTACTACGCGGTGCGCGGCAACCAGGGCGTCGCGGTACCGCTCGTCGTGCTTGTGAATGGGCAGAGCGCCTCGGCATCTGAGATCGTTTCCGGTGCGATTCAGGACCACGATCGCGGCCTGATCGTGGGTGAGACGAGCTTCGGCAAGGGACTCGTCCAAACGCAGTATCCACTGAGCGAAAACACGGCGCTGCTGCTCACGACCGCGCGCTACTACACGCCGAGCGGCCGGCTGATTCAGCGCGACTACAAGAACGTCACCCTATACGATTATCACTACAATCCGCAGCCGCCGAAGGCTCCCGAGGTGAAGCTGACGGACACCGGCCGCCAGGTCTTCGGGCAGGGCGGAATTACGCCGGACGTAGCGGTTCCCGAGCCCAAACCCACCGAATTTGAGGAACTGCTCGAGCGCCGCGGCGTCTTCTATCCGCTCCCGCAGGGAGTGGGAGACTTCGTTCGCTATTATCTCGGCGAGCGGCCAGCCGTCACGAAGGAATTCGTAGCCGACGACGCCGTGATCGCGCGGTTGAAGAAGTATCTGGCCGATCAGCACATCGACGTGACCGACCAGCAGATTCAGGACAACCTGCCTTGGCTCAAGTGGGAGATCAAGCGCGAGGTTTTCACCACCGTATTCGGGTTGAACGACGGCTATAAGGTCGCGCTCGAAAACGACCCCCAACTGGAGAAGGCCATCGCTTCGATTCCGCAAGCGCGGGCGCTCTATGCCAGCGCCCGGAAGATCGTTGCGGAGCGTGAGGGCGGAACGCGGCCGCCGCAGTAGCTCAGACTGACACCGGGACTAGAGGCCGGGCCAGTTTCCTTTGGCAATCCTTCAAGCCAGTTCGCTTCGTTACGGCTGCTTCGGTGCGGGGCTTTCGAGGTCCTTGAGGGCCGAACGCGCGGCGGCAGCGTCGGGCGCGCTGGAAGCCTGCTTGATGTACTCCTTCAGTTCGGCAATCTCTCCGTGCGGATCGCCTTTCGCCTCACAGATGTGCGCGAGCAGCAGATGCACTTGCGGCAGATGATGCCAGGGATCCAGAGGAAGGGCTGCGCGCGCGTTTGTCTCGGCGTCCGACAATCGCTTTAGATGATAGTTGGCGTCGGCGGAGTAGTAGAGAGCGTAGGCGTTGCTAACCGGATCGATGGCGAGCGCCTCGTCCGATAGCTTCGAAAGCTGATCCCAATTTTCGTCCCGCGCGGCAAACTCCGCCAGGCACAGGTAGGGAGCCACGTACTGCGGCTCGATCGTGGCGGCCTGCGAACACGCCTTATCCGCCTCCGGTCTGTTGTGCTCAGCGTCGAGCACCTGGCCCAGCAGGACCCAACTGGCCGCGTAATTCGGGTAGATGTCGATGGCCTTCCGCACGTGAGTTTCGGCTTGCGGGAATTTCTTGTCCTTGTAGGACGAGCAGGCCTTCTGGAATTCGCCGCTGGCTTTGTCTGGCACTTGCAGCCGGGCCACGCTCACGGTCGGGCTGTGAACGCCCGATTCCGTCCACGAATTGCAGGCCTCGGCGTCGACCATGCGTGCCGACTCCGCGTTCACCGTGATGACCCCGGGCAACGACGCAGGTGGAGTATCGAATGGATCAGGGCCGTCCGGCTGAACATATGGCGTCGAGCTAACCCCATATGGGCTTGAATATGGCCCTGAAGGGCCAGAGGCTGGTGGTTTGCCTCCGGTGCCGCCGGAAGGGCCCTGCCCGGCCTTTTGCCCCAAGGCCGGCGCGGCAAAGCAGACCGCCGCAAGAACGCAGGAAACCACAGGACGAATCAAAGATGGCAATAAGCGAGAAACTGATTTTTCGCAATCACTGCGAGGGGCGTCCCGCCCATCCCAGGCAGCCAGACCCGAGGATGTTACGGTCGATACCATTGGCCTAATCATAACGCCGACAGGCGGGCGAAATGCTAGTCAATTTTTTGTCACCGAACCGCACCGGCGACAATGACCGAAGAATTCTCGCCGGCCGGCGCAAGCAGCTTCCGGCGGATGGCGCGGCCTTGAAGTAGTGCAACCGATTGACCGCTCAGGAATAAAGTGCGGAGGACTTTGGTGGACGTGGGGGGGCTCGAACCCCCGACCTCCTCGTTGCGAACGAGGCGCTCTCCCAGCTGAGCTACACGCCCACTGCGTTTTTTAATCTTAGCAAAGCAGCGCACGGCCGCCAATTATGATTCGAACCAGTCTTTCCGGCGCGGCTGCGTGACACGCTACAATAGACGCATGCCGATTCAGCTCATCGCGATGGACATCGACGGCACGCTGCTCGACAGCCGGTCGCAATTGCCCGCCGAGAACGCTCAGGCAATCGCGGAGGCCGCATCGAGCGGAATCGAGATCGTGATCGTCACCGGACGCCGATTCCATTCCGCGCGGTTGATCGCCGAACAGCTTCCCTGCGAGGTCGAGCTGATCGTCAGCAATGGCGCGCTCGTCAAGTCCAAGACCGGCGAAACGCACCTGCGAAACCTGCTGCCTGCGGAGACGGCGCGCCGCGTACTGCATGCCACCGAAGAATTCCGACCGATGTCAGGCGTCATCTTCGACCGACCCGAATCCGATCAAGTGGTCTTCGAACGCATCGATTGGGAGGGGCCATTTGTCGGACCCTACCTTCGCAGGTACCGCAACCAGGTCGCCGAAATATGCCCGCTTCCCGATTGCCTCAACGGCGAAGATCCCATCGAGGTCATGTTCATTGGCGAGTGCGCACCCGTTCGCGCCGCTCGCGACAGGCTCCAATCGCTCGAGTTCAGGAGTGATTACACGCTGGCGCTGACGGAGTATCCGGCTACCGGATTCTCATTTCTGGATGTATTGCGGAGCGGCGTCACGAAAGGCGCGGCGCTGGCCGAGTGGACTAGGCGGCGAGGCATTCCGCGCGAAAGCGTAATGGCCATCGGTGACAACTGGAACGACCGCGAGATGCTAGAATACGCGGGCTTGCCAGTCGTCATGGGCAACAGCATCGCGGAGTTGAAGTCGCTCGGGTGGGCGACGACGCGAGCGAACGATGAATGCGGCGTGGCGGATGCGATTCGCCGGTACGCCCTGCGAAACGGATAGGCAGCGCGGCGCGTCAGACGGCTTGGGAAAGCCACTTCAACACAGGGGGGAATGCCATGAAGGTTTCCGTCGGGATGGGAATCGCACTGCTAGCTTGTAGCATCGGCGTGCCGGTGGCACGCGCGCAACAGGGACCTCCGCCGGGAGGGCCGCCGCCGGCGCCGACCACGCTCTCAGCCGCATTGGACTTCCAGCTTACGATCGAAGAGCGCGAGGTGGTCGGGATCGCCGATGCGATGCCGGAAGAGAAATACTCGTTCGCGCCCACAAACGGTGAGTTTGCGGGCGTCCGCACATTTGCGCAGCAGGTAAAGCACATCGCGACTGTGAACAACCGATTCTTCGGAGGAATCCTCGGCCAGCCGCCGGCAACACCGGGTTCACAGTTTGAAGCGGAGAATGGGCCGGACTCGGTCCAGACGAAGGCGCAGATCGTCCAGTATTTGAAAGATTCGTTCGCACTCGGGCACAAGGCCATCGCCACAATTACTGCGGATAACGCGTTTGTGGTGATGAAGACGCCGCCGACGCCGTTCCTGAGGACGCCCGGCTCGATCGCCATCTTCGATCTCGCACACACGATGGACCACTACGGGCAGATGGTCGAATATTTGCGCGACAATGGTATCGTTCCGCCGGCGAGCCGCCAGCGGCCGCCCGCGAATCCGCCGGCGAAGCCGTCGAACTAGCTTTGCGAAACGGACGATGAAAATCCAGCGCGCCATTGCCGGATTGCTACTCGCCGCCGCGGCGTTTTTGCTCGCAGCGGTGCCGGCGCGGGCCGACTACGCGGTACTGCGCTCGGGAGGGCGGCTTCACGTCACGGGCTACGAATTGGATGGTGACCGCGTGCGGCTCGCCGTTGCGGGCGGTGCGGTTGACATTGCGGCCAGCGATCTCATAAGCATCGAGCCGGAGGACGATTTCCCCGCACCCCCGCCCGCGGATGCGGACTTCGGCGTCCGCTACGCCAACCTGATTCATGCGGCGGCGCAGAAGCACGGCGTAGATGAGAAGCTGATCTCCAACGTGATCGCCGCCGAGTCCAATTTCGACCCGAAAGCGATTTCGCGAAAGCATGCGCTGGGGTTGATGCAACTTCTGCCGACGACAGCCAAGCAATACGCGGTTACGAACGTGTTCGATCCCGCGCAGAATATCGATGCCGGAACGCACTATCTGAAGGATTTGCTCGCCCGCTATCAGGGAAACCTCAAGCTTGCGCTGGCCGCCTACAACGCTGGCCCTGAAATAGTGGACCGTTATGGCGGCGTGCCTCCCTTCCCCGAGACGCGAAGCTACGTGCGCCAGATTACTTCTGCCCTCGCTACAATCCAGACTGTAAGGTGAGTGCGACAAGATTTCCGACGGGATCAAGAACCGCAAACTCAGCCACCGCTGCCGTTCTTGGTGAGATTGGTTTGCCCGCTCCGATCCGCGAATTGGCCTCGCGCCGCTGGGATGCGATTGTCGTCGGAGCCGGGCACAACGGCCTGGCCTGCGCGGCATACCTTGCGCGCGCCGGCAAGCGCGTACTGGTGCTGGAAAGCCGCGCGCGAGTCGGTGGCGCCTGCACCGTCGAAGAACCCTTCCCCGGCGTGCGCATGTCTCCGTGCGCCTATTTGGCCGGGCTGCTGCATCCACTGATCATCTCCGAACTGAAATTGCCCGAGCGCGGCTTCCACTGGACTCCTGCGGTAAACGGCCTCTTCGTTCCCTTCCTCGACGGCTCGAGCATTCAGCTTTGGGACGATGATGCGAAGTGCGAAGCGGAGATTCGCAGCCTTGCTCCGCGCGACGTGGAGGGCTGGCGCGCGATGAGCGACGTGCTCCGCCGATTGCGCGATGCGCTGCGCCCGGCGGGTGATGGCGATCTGTGGATCGGCGAGCCTCCGACGCGCGAGCAGATTGAGGCACACCTAGGAAACGATGACGAAGCGAAACATGTTCTCTTCGACTGGTCGATGGCGGAGTTCGTCGAACACTACTTACGCGACGAGCGGCTGCAGACGGCCTACCTCGGGCAAGGAGTGATCGGCACAAACGCGAGCCCGTTCGACGCAGGCACCGCCAGCATCCGCTTTCATCATGCGTCGGGCCGCCTGGGCGGAATGCCAGGAATGTGGGGCTACGTGAGAGGCGGCATGGGCATGGTCTCGTTCTATTTGTGCGACGCCGCGCGCGAGGCAGGAGCCGTAGTCGCCGCTGGAGTCCCGGTCGCGCAGATTACGCCCGGTGAAGGAGTGAGGCTCGAAAGTGGCGAATTTGTCACCGCGCCCATCGTGATCTCGAACGCCGACCCGCGCCAGACGCTGCGATTGGTGGGTGCCGCAGCCGATCCCGTGTGGCGCAAGCGCGTTGAGGAAATTCCGATTGAGGGCTGCACCGTGAAGCTGAACGTGCTGCTGCGCGAACTGCCCAACTTCGTTGCGCGGCCCGGAACCGATCAGCCGCACCATTACGGACAGATCAATACGCCGCTGACAAAGGCCGAATGGAAGGCCGCATTCGCCGCCGCACGCCGCGGCGAATTGCCTGAGCACCTCTGGTGCGAGCTGTATTTCCAGAGCGTCCACGATCCGAGCGTCGTCCCGAGCGGACAGCACACGATGAGTGTCTTCGCGCAGTACGTGCCGTACAAGTTCGCGCGCGGCACGTGGGAGGAGCGGCGGGGCGAAGTCCGTCGCCTCGCACTCAATTCGCTTTCCCGCTTCTGCTCCAATATCGAGAGCGCCGTTATCGACGCGCAGGTGCTCGGCCCGCCGGATATCGAGCAAAAGGTCGGACTTACCGGAGGCCACATCTTCCAGGGCGAGTGCTTGCCTCCGTATATGTGGTCGGATCGCCTATCGGCGCGCACGCCGATGCCGGGCGTCTATCTGTGCGGAGCCTGCACGCACCCCGGAGGAAGTGTGATCGGCATCAACGGGCGCAATGCGGCAATGGCCGTTCTCCGCGATACCGCCTAGCCTCGCAATCATTCTGCGCCGAGCAACTCGCTGAGGTATGCTGCGCGCTCATGCCTACGCAAGCACCGCTCCGGCGCGAACTTGGACTGCGCGACCTCACGCTCTTCGCCATCACTTGCATCGTCTCTGCAAGATGGATCCCGATCGCGGCGCACGCCGGACCCGGCTCCATCACACTTTGGCTCCTGGCGGCACTATTTTTCATGGCTCCACTCGCCATCGCCGTCGCGACGCTTGTCGCGAAATATCCGGGCGCAGGCGGACTATATCTGTGGACGCGGCAGGATTTTGGAGCGTGGCACGGGTTCCTGAGTTTCTGGATTTACTGGATGGGGACAGCGTTCCTGTTTCCCACCGCAGCGCTGCTCTACGTTAGGGTCGGTTTCTCGATGTTCGGGCCGGCGTTTGGGCGGCTGGGCGATAAACGCTACTACCTGCTTGCCGCCACCATTGCGCTGGTTTGGATCGCGCTCGGCTCGAATCTCATCGGGCTGAAATTTGGGAAGTGGACCGAGAATATCGCCGCTCTCTCCACATGGGCGCTGGGACTGCTGCTGATCGGGGTGGCGTGGACTGTCTGGACCCGTCGCGGCTCAGCGACACCGATGCAAATTGTTCCGAGATGGAACTGGGGAACGGTCAATTTCTGGGCTGCGATCGCCTATGCGATGTCCGGCATGGAAAATCCTGGCATGATGGCTGCGGAGGTCCGCGATCCGGAACGGACGATGCGCCGAGCCGGGTGGATCGCTTCCGCATTCACGACCGCGTTCTACGTGTCGGCGACAATTGCCTTCCTCGTGATACTGTCGCCCCAGAACATCAGCGAGCTGAACGGCTTCGCGCAGGTAGGCGATTCTGCAGGCGCGCTCTTGCATGCGCCGTGGCTCTCTCCAGTGATTGCGCTGCTGGTGGTGGCGGGCGGCGTGGGTCTCGTGGGCGGAACTGGAACAGCGACATCTCGGCTGCCATTTGCCGCGGGCGTGGATCGGTTGCTGCCTGCCGCATTCGGCAGGATTCACCCAAAATGGGGAACGCCCTACGTATCGATTCTGGCGCTGGGATTGGTAGCTACGTTCCTGCTCGTGGCCTACCAACTCGGCGACACGATGCGTGCGGCCTACGACGAACTCGTCTCCTTGATGGTGATTACGGGATTTCTGCCCTACCTCTATATCTTCGGGAGCGCATGGAAGGCCGGCAAGCGACTCAGCGCGGCGTCTGGCGGCGCGACCACGGCCCTCGCGCTGATCTGCACGGTGGTGCCGCCGGCTGAGATTACGCACGTGTGGCTGTTCGAAACCAAGCTGGCGGCGGGAACGCTGGCTGTGGTGGCATCGGCCTGGCTTGTTTATCGTCGAGGACGCCGATCATGATCCCGCAGATCATCCTCGGTGGATCGCTGGGTCTATCCAGAACGAATAGAGCTACAATCGCGGCGGCGGCTTTATGGGCAACAGCTTGATCCAACTCGTCCCCAAGGAAGGCGCGCAGATCGTCCTCGTGCTTTTCCTCTCGTTTCTGATCGGGCTCGAACGCGAAGAACAAAAGGCGACCTCCGAGCAGTATCGCTTCGGCGGCGTTCGAACGTTCCCACTGCTCGGCCTGCTCGGCTACGCCATCTCGCTCTATTCGGGAGGCAACATTGTCCTGCCGGCCGTGGGGTTTGCGGTGGTAGGAGCGTTTCTCTGGCTCTCTTACCGCCACAAGCTCGAGGGCGTGGCTTTGGCCGGGATGACGACAGAGCTTTCGGGCCTGGTGACCTATATCGTGGGAGCGCTCGTCTCAGGCGGGCGCTACTGGGTCGCAGTCACTCTGACCGTGCTGGGGGTGGCGCTGCTGGAGCTCAAGACAGCGCTGGAGAGTCTCGCCAAGCGGATGCCTGGCGACGAGATCCTGACCTTTTCGAAGTTTCTCCTCCTAACGGCGGTCATTCTTCCGATCGTGCCGGACCGCACGTTTGGCGCGTTTGGATTCAATCCATTCAAGACGTGGCTCGTCGTCGTGGCCGTGAGCACGATTTCGTACGGCAGCTATCTTCTGCAATTGTGGACGCAAGGGCGAGGCAGCATCCTGCTCGCGGCATTGCTGGGCGGCGCGTATTCGTCGACGCTAACGACTGTCGTTCTGGCGAAGCGATCTCGTGAGAACCCCAGCCCATATCAGTATTCCGGCGCCATGCTGGCTGCCTCAGGCATGATGTACCTGCGCCTGCTTGCTCTGTTGTTCATTTTCAATCGCGACTTGCTGCACCGGCTGGCAGTGCCGTTCCTCTTGCTTGCCGCTGCCGGCCTTCTTGGTGGCTGGCTTTGGATGCAACGGTCGGACGGCAAAGAAGCAAAAGCAGAGGAGAAATTCCAGCCAAAGAATCCGCTCGAGTTGGGTGCGGCCTTCCTATTCGCGGGACTTTTTGTCGCCATGCTGTTTATCACCCACGCCGCGTTGCTCTACCTCGGGCGCGCAGGGCTCTACGCACTTGCGGGCGTTATGGGGGTCACCGACGTCGATCCGTTTATCTTGAGCCTCGCAAACTCCGCCTCTACGCTGACGCCGGTGGCGACTGCCGGAGGCGCCATCGTCATCGCCGCGGCCAGCAACAACTTGATTAAAGGGGTGTACGCGTACTCATTCGGCGACCACCGCACGGGGCTGCAGGGTTTCGCGCTGCTCACCGCGCTCGCGCTGCTGGGACTGCTGCCTCTCTTCTTGTGAATCGTGCGGAGTGCCGTCGCCGCTCTTTACGAGGGACAATCGCTACTGACTCTGCTGTAAGCGGCGCGCGCCAGCAGGCATGTTCTTCACCAGCCAATCGACAATGCTTTTCGCGTAGGCCTCGGCGAGCGGGCCTGGCGTCAAGTAGTGGCTCGCACCCTTCACCCAGATCAGATCGCGCTGCGCCGACGCGGTGAGGCTGTCGTAGATCGTCTGAGCGTTCGCCGGATACGAGATCTCGTCCTTGTCGCCGTGAATCACCAGCGCCGGGACCTTGATTTGCGGGCCGTACTTGACCGAGCTTGGCGCGCCTTTGTCACTGGGCGCGCCGAAGAAGCTGATCATGGACCTCGCCGTTCCCATAAAACTCCGGCCGCCCGGAAACCAGTTTTCAAAGGCGACCGGCTCCTGTCCCCTGCCCTGCGCGACCAATTCGCGGGCGTGCTTTAGCATGCCTTCGAGCCTCGCTCTTTCCGCTTCGCTACCCCGAATCTGAAATTCCAGATACGGCGACGGGATCGAGGCGATGAATCCGACCGCCTTGACTGCTGGGTCGTTCCGCTCCGCCATGTACTGCGCCATCCGGGGGCCGCCGAGGCTAATTCCGAAGATCGCGATCCGCGCGTAGCCGCGGGATTTTGCATCCGCGACGAAGGCGGCGATATCCTGCACCGCTTGCGCGTACTCAGCGTACGGGTAGTTGTAAGAGGCCCGCATGTTAGAGAGCAGGAAAGCGTAGCCCTTGGCGGTGAGCGCGTTTGCCAGCGGATAGTAGTCGTGCAGCGGCACCAGCGCTGCGCCCGTCGTGGCGCCGGGCACCATGATGAACAGCGAGTCGCCGGGCGCAACCGGCTCCCACAACAAGCCGTTGAGCGGTGCTCCGTCTTCGGTCTCGACGCGGATTAGATCCAAACTGCTTTGTGAACGAGCGATCGACATAGTGACCTCGGATGATATGGTGCGTAACAAACGGCGCAGACTATATGTCATGGGAGCGGGTACGAGCAACAACTCTTGACGAACTGACGAAGACGCAGGCCTACTGGCGCCGCGGGAGTCTGCTCGCCACAAATCTACGTTTGCAATCCGCGCCGGACGGTGGAATTATCAGCAGCCGTGTCCGCCAACGTCTCAGCCAGCCCCGCACAGGATGCCGCGAATATTCGCCTCCGCCGGCACATTCTGTGCACTGCACTTTGGATTGCAGCGCTGGCGAACGTCCTCATTCCCACCGTGCTCTTTTCGGTGACGCAGTTCTTCGGCCCGGCGGACGCTCGCTATCGCGCTCTTGTGGCTGCTGTCCTGGTGGGAGAATACGCAATCGCGTTCCTGCTGATTCTTCTGCACGCGAACGTGGGCTTTGCCGCTGGCTACACCGCGGCGACCGCTGCCACTGCCGCCGTTGGTTCGTCCGTCCTGAGTTACATCACCTTGACACCAGCCCGCTGGAGCTCGAGTGCGCTTCCGGGAGAGATTTTAGTGGTTGGAGGGCTGGCCTTCGCGGTCTTGTCTAACTTGGCCTTTCTCGTGGCAAGTATTCGCTATGGCCGAGCGATTCATCCGCGCCTACATTTGGGCGGCTTCTTTCTCGGCATCGGGGCCTTCCTCGCTGTTGTCGCGCTTTACTTCCACAGCTTCCGCTAGCGCCGCCAGCGCCCGCGACGCCTTCGATGATGCTGCCACAACTGCGCGGCGTCGAATGCTACTGGGTCGCTGATTTTTCGCCGAGGCGGCGCATGCGCTCCTGAAGCTTCTTGCGGAGAGGAGCGGGAGCGTTGGGATTGAATGCGACGAGGTACCACAGCGGCTGGCTGCGGTCCCGGCTGAGGCGAGTCAGCGTGGCCGCGTCGCTGTTTGGATGCCGCGCGATGTTTTCTCGGATCGCGGAATAGGGATGATGCGAGAGGCGTCCAAGAGTCTTCGACGTGACCTTCGGATGCTCACTGATCAGGCGCAGCAAATAGTAGTCTTCCTTCGGGGCCTGGCGAGAAAGCTGGTCGAGCGCTTCAGGCTTCACCTCCGCGCTCAAGACGGTGCCCACCTTTTCGTCCCATCCGGGATTGATGCGGTTGAGTTCCAGCGTGCGCGCGTGGATCAACTGTTCGATCACGCGGCGCTCCTGATCCATGCGAGCCACAGGCAGCGCGCTGCGCTCGACCGAATCGAGCACACGCAGAAGATGCTGGCGTTCGCCGAATACGATTTGAGATGTACGCAAAGCTTTCCCCTTACCGGAATTTCGAACCAAGTCGGAACGTCTCATGTCTCGCTCACTCCGTCCAGTTCAACAAGTTCAAACGACTATTTTGAAGGTCGGCCCAGGACAACCCTGCTCTGGCGCGAAATCCGGCGAGGAACAAGTCCCCGCAAAGTTCACGCGGAGCACGTACGGGAAAGCATAGGCAAAGGATACTCCAACTCGTTTGAAAACTGCAGCCCCGCACCTGACGGACCCGCCCGTACAGCCAGAATCATGGACAACCAGCGCGATTATCCGGCGCAAGAATGGCGGAGTCAAAATGTGCGCGCGCGAGGTGTTCCTTGACCCGCAATAGATAGTTCTAGAACCAGTGCAGATTGACGGCCGAGGCATGCCGGCTATCGAAGGAATGGATTGTGTTCGCGCTCTTCGCCGATCGTCGTGCTATCGCCGTGGCCGGGGATGACGAGGATCTCGTCGGGAAGAACGAGCAACTTCTCGTGGATCGATCGCATGATTTGAGGAAAGGAGCCCCCGGGCAGATCGGTCCGGCCAATGCTGCCTTGAAATAACGTGTCCCCGGCGATCAGCCGAGGCGATGTCTTCTTTCGGCCGTGGGCCGGCGTCTCTTCACCTTCCACAACGAGACTGATGCTGCCGGGCGTGTGACCCGGCGTGTGCAGCACGCGGGCAAGAAAGTTTCCCCAGCGCAGGGTGTCGCCTTCCTTGACGAAATCGCGGATCTGAACCGTCTCGGGCGTCCGGATGCCGAGCCACTGCGCCTGCATGTCGAGCGTGCGGTAGAGCCCCATATCGGCATCATGGATCAAAACGGGAGCGCCGGTCGCGCGATGGAGTCCGGCCAGACCGCCCACATGGTCGATGTGAGTGTGCGTGCTGACAATCGCGCGGACCTTGAGCTTGTGCCGGCGGATGATTTCGAGGATGCGCTCAACCTCGTCACCCGGGTCGACAACAATCGCCTCGCCGGTTTCCGGGTCGCCCAGAATCGAGCAGTTGCACTGCAGCAGCCCGACCGGAAGGATTTCGTGAATCAGTTCTTTAGACATCCACAATGAGTATAGCAGCCGCGGCTGCAGCTACAGCGGCTGCTGGTCGGGCGGCAAGCCTGCTGCGACGGCATTCTCGACGCGAGCCAGCAATTCGTCGCGCTGTTCGATTGTAAATGCCGAGGCGTCGACGGGTTCGGCAAAGCGAATCGTCACGTCTCCGCGATGGACGATTTTCTCGCCCCTCTTCATCACGAGGTGCGCCCCGACGATGGAGATCGGCACGATTGGGACACTCGCCTCGATCGCGAGTGTAAAGGCGCCCCGTTTGAAGGGGCGCAGCCGGCCGTCCGGGCTGCGGGTTCCCTCGGCAAAGATCACGAACGACAGTCCATTTTTCAGTCGCTGCACCGCGAGCGACACCGCGGCTGAAGCCGACTCCTTGTTGGCACGATCCACGGGAACAAACTGCGCAACGCGCATCGCGGTGCCAAATATCGGAATCCGGAACAGTTCCTGTTTCGCAAGAATCCCGACGCGACGCGGAATGGCCGGAATCATGGCCATCGGGTCGATGTTCGACGCGTGGTTGGCGACGAAGACACACGGACCGCGCGGCACCTTCTCCACCCCCTCCACGCAAACGCGGATTCCCAGCAGCCGGGTCTCAAACCGGACGATCTTCATCGCGAGCCCGTACATCAAATCGGGATTGCCCACGATGACGCTCCAAAGCACTAACCAAGGGAGAAGCAGGACCACCGCGAGCGCGAGCGACGTTGCGACGAAAACCGTGCGGATCATGGCAGCAACCGGCAAAGCATATCAGTCGGTCGTGCCGCGCAGCAGGCCCTGGAGAATGCGGTGCTGCCGGTCGGCAGGGTGCGCTACTTCCCCGATCGTGGGGCGGCCCGCGCCAATCTGCAGTTCGAGGCCGGCAATGGAGAGGAAGTTGTCGTACGGAATCTCGTCCGTCCCGGAAACATAGCGAGTGAAAAAATCCGCAAAGCTCTTGCCGGAGACCTCTTCGACCACGGCGCGAATCGCGGCGGAATCATCGTAAAACTTGCCTTGCAACGCGTACTCCGCATTCATTCCGCGCATGACATCGTCCAGTGATTTGTGGTTGTCGGTTGCGTCACGAATGGCGAGGTCGAGCAAGACGCCGATGATTTGTCCCTTGTTGTAGTACGAGATGCTGTGCTCCGGAGTGTTGTACAGGTCGTACTTTTCAAACCAGGCGTCAAGGCTCGACTCTTCTACGCTCTGCCACTGCCTCGCCGGACGCGATTCCAACTGGCCGATCTGTTCTGCAAGGTCCGCATAGAACTCTGATTTCGACCAGAGATCCGTCCGCACCAGAACGTATGAGGCGTAGGCACTGGTCACGCCCTCGGCGAACCATAGCGCGCGCGTGTACTGCTCTTTGGTGTAGTCCACCGGATCGAGGGACTGTGGGCGGATGCGCTTCACGTTCCAAACGTGGAAGAACTCATGCGCGGCGATCGCCACGGCGCCTTCGGTCGACGTCGCAGAGATTGCCGCGCAGTTTCGATGCTCCATGCCGCCGCCCTCCAGATCGCTATCCGGGCCGATGTGAAAGAAGAACGCGTATTCCCGGCTCGGCGGGTCGAAAGGCGGGCCGCCCATTAATCTGAGTTCGTAGCCGGTGATGCGATGCAGGGCCTCCTCAAGAAACGTCTTGTTCCATGAGCGCGAATCGACGACAACGCGGAATCGGCCGCCGGATTCGGTAAACTCGAATTCCTCGAACCTGCCGGCTTCGACGGGGGCGTCCACAAGCCGGTCGTAACTCGACGCCGTGTACGTGTTGTCGCTGTGACCCACCGTCAGTTCCGCAGCCGTGCGCCATCCGGCGGGAAGATCGACAAACCGAACCGAGACATCTTCGTTTCTCCGGTCCGGCACGTACATCAGGATCTCAGCGAGATTCATGAAGGCGTGGTGCGCGTCGAGCTGAGAATTGAACGGACCAGGCGCGTTCCAATCAATCGCGTACTGAATCTCGAAGCTATTGTAATCGCCGCCCTGACACGGCTGGCCGAGCGAAAAGCGCCACGTTTGCTTGTCGAGCTGGCGTTTGGCCAACGGCACGGCGATCAGCGCCGGGCACAGGCCGCGAATCGATTCGACACGGTCCGCGAAATCGCGAACGCGATAGAGCGCATTCCATGCGGGCAACGCGGTGACGACTTCCCTGCCCTCCACCGGAACCGTCATCGTGACGTGGAAAAGATGTTGGCCCGGATCTTCGAGCGAGACTCGGTATTCAATGGTTGCTGCCGCGGGGCGGGACGAAAGCAAAACGGCCAAAATTCCAACACATGCGAGCGTCCAATTGCGACAGCTCATGCGCGGACACCGGCCCGCGCATTGAGCTTCTCCAGAATTTTGACTGTTAAGCCGTCGAAACTGCCGTTGGACATGATCAAGATCAGATCGCCTGAGGCGGCGTTTTCAGCCAGATGTTCGGCGATGTCGGTGGATGACGCGAACGCCTTCGCCGTGCGCCCGTGCGCGCGGATCGATTCTGCAATCGCTTCGGGGGAGAGTCGCTCGCCCTCCTCCAGCAACTGGGCGCGATTCACCGGGCCGAAGAGGACCGAGTCGGCCAAAGCCAGCGCGGTGGGCAGCGCGTCCTGAAAGACTTTGCGCCGCATCGTATTGGAGCGCGGCTCGACGGCCGCCCAAATCCTGCGGCCGGGCCACCGCGTGCGCGCGGCTTCTAGGGTCAGGCGAATGGCGGTGGGATGGTGCGCAAAATCTTCCACTACGAGAACGCCGCCCGCTTCTCCCTTGATTTCCATGCGGCGGCGGACGCTCTGAAACGTCGCCAGAGCGTGCTCGATGGCATCGCACTCCACTCCCCGGCCATACGCCAACGCGAGGGCTGCGAGCGCGTCGAGTACGTTGTGGCGTCCGGCGACGGGAATTCGGATGCGCGCCACCTCGCTGCCGCGATACGCCACACGAAATTCGGTCGCGGAATCGTGCCAGACGATGTCGCCCGCACACCAATCGCAATCCGGCGCCAAGCCAAACGTCTCCACGGAGCAGAATGCCTTAGCGGCAACCTGTCTCAACTCGGCGCTTTCACCCCATATCAAAACGCGGCCGTGGCGCGGAATGAGATTCACGAGGCGTCGAAATTGCAGCGCGATCGCAGCGAGGTCAGGATAGATATCGGCGTGATCGAATTCGAGCGAAGTGAGAATGAGTTCATCGGGATGGTAGTGGAGGAATTTTGGCGCCTTATCGAAGAACGCCGTGTCGTATTCGTCCCCTTCGACGATGAACTCCTCGCCTCCGCCAAGCCCGTAACTGCGATCTCCGAAATTCGGTGCGACGCCGCCGATTAGAAAATCGGGACGGCGGCCGGCCGTCTGAAAAATCCAGGCGAGCATCGCCGTGGTAGTCGTCTTGCCGTGAGTGCCCGCGACGACGATCGAGGTGTGGCCGGGAATGAAATACTCTTCAAGAAGCTGCGGCATCGAGCAGTACGGGATCTTTTCGTCCAAAATGTGCTCAAGCTCCAGATTGCCGCGCGAAATTGCGTTGCCGATCACGGCCAGATCAGGCGCGGGCGTCAGGTTTTCGGGCCGGTAACCCTCGTACCAGCGAATCCCGAGCGAGTCGAGCAGGGTTGACGCAGGCGGATAAACGTTCACGTCCGAGCCGGTCACGTGGAAGCCGCGCTCCTTTAACATCCCGGCGATGGGCGACATTGCCGACCCGGCGATGCCGAGCAGGTGGACGTGGCTGACGCTCGCCCTTGCGAGACTTGCTGTCATCGGATCCTTTTCCCCCGACTCACGCGCGCGCTACGCACGCCGGTTCGAGAATTTTGAGTGCACCTTGTCCGGAACTCGAAAGCGCCGCCTTCACACCCAGCGGCAGCGTCAACATCGCGCGGGAGGTGTGACCGATCGGTGCGCCCCAAACCACCGGGACACCCAGGGGAGCGAGAATGCGATGTGCCACATCACGGGCGGTCTCGCCGCCGGGCGGGGCCTCGCACTCTGGAAAATCGCCCAGTATGATTCCAGCAACGCTTCGGAGTTTGCCGGCCTGTTTCAAATGCATGAGCGCGCGATCGACTTGGTACGGCTTCATGGCGCGGTCTTCCAGCGCGAGAATCGCGCCCGCGGTGTCCAGTTCCCAGGGTGTGCCCAGTGTGGCCTCGACCAGCGTCAGGCAGCCGCCCAACAGCACCCCTTCGGCCGCGCCCGGAACAAGCGCCTCTCCTTGCAGGTTGAGGGTCCAACCCCGATTCGTTTCCGTCAGTGCGCTCAGGAGACTCGCGCGGTCGTATCCATGCGACGCGCCCGCCCCGCGATCGAAGTTCGTGGCGACCATCGGGCCGTAAAACGTCACCCAGCCGAATTTCCGCCAAAGGAAGATTTGCAGCGATGTGATATCGCTCGCACCCAGCACGATTTTCGGTGCGGGGGGCACGTCCGATCTCCCAGGCTCGCCTCGCCGGCGACCTGGAAGCCCTTCCTGAAAACAATCGAGCAGATAGTTGGTTCCGTAGCCGCCGCGCGAACAAAAGATGGCCCGAGCGGCGGGATCACTGAGAGCTCCCCGCAGTGCGGCCGCGCGATCGCCTTTGGAACCCGCGAAAAAACTCTCGCTCGCAAGCGCCGTCTTCCTATCGACTTGCGGCCTATAGCCTAATCCCTCGAGTTCCTTGCATCCTTGCAACAGACGGTCTTCCTGGACGGGACTCGCAACGGAGAGGACGCGGATCTGATCGCCCGGACGCAGGGCCAAAGGCTTGAGAGGTGGCGGCATGTGACCCAATCGAGAATAAGAAATTTGAACGGGTGAGTCCATATGGCGGCAGCTCCGGCGCAGGCTAATAGTTAAGAGTTCTATCGCGGGAGTTCAAAGCAGCAACAGACGACGGCCAGGGCTCACTTGACGGTGTATGAGAGCTGTTTTGAGGTCCCGCCGCCCGGCGCGGGATTTGTCACATCGATCATTGCGTTGACCGACGCGGCCAAATCCGCAGCGGGGACGAGAGCGATTACCTGCGAACTGCTCAGGAATGCCGTCGCGAGCGGCGTTGCGTTCATGCCGACGACCCATTCAGCCGTCGAGAAGGCGTTGAAACCCGAACCCGTGATAAGCACCTCGGTGTCGCCGCTGCCCACGGCAGCGGTGGACGGAGCGAGCGTCGACGCCGACGGCACCGGGTTGTCCGGGCCGGTAACCGGAAAGTTCATCGAAATCGAACCGATCAGCAAACCTGGCGTGTAAACCGCCACGCTCGCCGAACCGGCTGTAGCGATGTCGGACGCATTGATGCTGGCCGTAACCTGGGTAGAGTTCACAAACGTCGTCGTCCGAACCTGGCCGTTCCATGTGACGGGATCGTTCGCGGCGAAATTGCTGCCGTTCACCGTCAGAGTGAACGCATCGCCACCGGCCTTGACGCTAGTTGGAGAAAATGGGTCACTCATTGGATTGAGCGATGGCGCACCGGGCTGCACTGCCACGATCGTGAAACCTTTCGGCGTGGACATGCCTCCGCCGGGTCCGGGATTCACAACAGTGATGTCGATGGCTCCGGGCGACGCAACATCCGAGGCGAGGATTTGAACCTCGAGCTCTCCGGTCGTCTGATTCAGCGTCGTCGAGCGCGCAAATCCATTCCAATAGACAAACGACGCGCCCTTGGCGCCGGAAACATACCCGGTGCCGACGACGAAGAGCGTGAAGTCCTGGCTACCGGCAGTGATGTTCGAGGGGAAGAGGTTCGTGATGGTAGGGGTGGCGTTGAAGGGAGGCGCGCTGGTGCCGCAGCCGCCCAGCAGCAAGATTCCGGCCATCGACGCGACCGCAGCCCAACGAAGACGATTCAAGCCTTCCTCCTCAAAGTCTTATGAGTGGATCCCGAAGCCGCTCGCGGCAGCGGCCGGGAAAACGGAGCGAAGCAAGCCGGCCTGCAAATCTCCCTTGCCAAACCGCAACGATTGATAGCATCCCCGCGCGCGGCACGTCAACTCGGATTCTGTTCGCCGCGCCGGGGTTGGCCGCCCAAAAACGGCGCGCCGCTATTCCTAAGCGTCATGGAAGCCGGACCAGATCGCTCTACAGCTTGAACGTGGTCAGGCGGGCAAACTGGCGCGCGCGCGCCGTGATCTCCTTGCGCGTCACCTTCGCCAGACGCTCGACGCCGAAACGCTCGACGGTGAAACTCGCGAGCACCGATCCGTACACCATCGCCGACCGAAGCGTCTGCTCGGTGACGCGCCCTTGGCTCGCGAGATAGCCCATGAATCCGCCGGCGAAGGTGTCTCCCGCGCCGGTCGGATCGTGCACCTCTTCCAGTGGGAAGGCGGGCACGGCAAAGACGAACCCGTCGTGGACCATGATCGCGCCGTGTTCGCCCCGCTTGATAATCAGCGTTCTCGGCCCCATTTTGAAGACCTGCTTCGCGGCGCGGAAAAGATTGTGCTCGCCGGTGAGCTGGCGCGTCTCGTCGTCGTTGATCGTCAGGATTTGCACATGTTTCAAAGTTTCGCGCAATTCGGCCGGCGTGCCGCCGATCCAGTAGTTCATGGTGTCGAGGCCCACAGCCTTCGGCTTGCGCTGTACTTGTTTCAGCACGGACCGTTGCAGGCTCGGGTCAATGTTTCCGAGGAAGATGTATTGCGAGTCGAGATAGGTCTCGGGGAGCTTCGGCCGGAACGTCGCGAAAACGTTTAGCTCGGTGGTAAGCGTGGTCCGCTCGTTCATGTTCTGGCTGTAGCGGCCGGCCCAGAAGAACGATTTTCCAGGAACGCGCTCGAGACCGGTGAGATCGATTTTCCGGCCGCGAAACACGGCCTCGTCCCGCGCCGTGAAGTCGTCACCAACGATTCCCACCAGGCGCACTGGCGTGAAATGACTGGCGGCCAGAGCAAAGTAGGTGGCAGCTCCGCCGAGAGTGCGGTCCACCTTTCCGTGCGGCGTTTCGATGGCGTCAAATGCAACCGATCCAACTACAAGAAGTGACATGAGCGATCCGTGTTTGGCGGGGCGGCGCAGAGCAACCGTCCCGAGATTGGCTGCGATGGAGATCCGATTCTGATTTCGTGCCGGACTTCGACGTGCATCGTCAGATGTGCATGTCTCAAATGTACTTGCCGATGATGGGCGCGAGGCGCTTCTTCGCCGCTGCCGGAATTTTCTTGCGGTCGGTCAGGATCGCGTGCGCCACGGCAGAGCCGCATTTGCAAGCGCGCTCGTCGCCGAGGGTGCGGACGGCCTCGCGAATGGCTCGCTGCGCGTTTTCAGCGTTCTTGTTCAGGTAGCCGATGATCATATCGACTGTCACCGAGTCGTGCTCAGGGTGCCAGCAATCGTAATCGGTGATCATGGCGAACGTAGCGTAGCAAAGTTCCGCTTCGCGCGCGAGCTTGGCTTCCGTGAGATTCGTCATGCCAATCACATCAAAGCGAAGCTGGCGGTACGTGTGCGACTCGGCGAGCGTCGAGAAAGCCGGGCCTTCCATGCAGACGTAGGTACCGCCATTGTGCGCCTTCACGCCTGAGCGTTCGCAGGCCTCGGCGAGCAACTTCGACAGGCGTTTGCACGTCGGCTTGTCGAACGCAATATGCGCGACAACGCCATCACCAAAGAACGTGGACCTGCGGCCGCGTGTGCGGTCAAAAAACTGGTCCGGAATCAGGAAGTCCATGGGCGGAAGATCCTCGCGTAGAGAGCCGACCGCGCTCACGGAAATGATTTGCTCGACGCCGAGCATCTTCATCGCGCAGATGTTCGCGCGATAGTTAATTTCGCTCGGGGAAAAAAGATGGCCGCGTCCATGGCGCGCGAGAAATGCGACGCGCCCTCCCTCCAGCATGCCGATCACGAATGCGTCCGAGGGATCGCCGAACGGCGTCTTGACGCGCACTTCACGCGTGTCGGTCAGACCAGCCATCTGATAGAGGCCGCTGCCGCCGATGATGCCGATCTTGACAGGCTCTTTTTTCGCAATCGTTTTGGGCTTCTTCGTTACCATTCCGGCTCCTGGGATGAATTACCTGCTTCGAATGATTCGCAGCACTCGGTTCTAGTCGACAGTGGCAGGTTCCGCTTCCCATCGACCGTCACGGCTGCGGAGGTATGCTGCGGGCACGGCGGCGTCATGCGGAAAAAGGGCGATCCACCCTTCGCGAATCGCTTCGGAAACCCAGCGCCTCTTGTTTTCCAGCGTCAGCATGGGGAAAAGATCGTACCCCATAATCCAAGGAAGCGGGAGATGCGCCGTCGTCGGAACCAGGTCGGCGAAGAAGAAGGCAGTTTTGCCGCCGCCGGTGAGTTTGACGCACTGCATGTGCGCGGTGTGGCCCGGCACGCGGATCAGTTCGACGCCGGGAGTGAGGACGTGCTCGCCTTCGATGATGGAAAGCTGTCCGGTCGCTCCGATGGGAGCGAAATTCTCCTGAAAATAGCTGGCCTTGTCACGCTCAGTTGGACGCATCGCGTGGTCGAGCTCTCCCTCCTGCACCCAATAGCGGGCGTTCGGAAAAGCAGGAACGACCTGGTCCAGCTCGATCCGCGTGTTTCCTCCGCAGTGGTCGAAGTGAAGGTGCGTATTGACCACGATATCGATGTCCTCGGGACGGAGGTCGAGCGCGCGAAGGCCGTCCAGCAGTAACGGTCCGTCGAGGCCAAAGATCTCGCGCAGCTTAGGGCTCAGTTTGTCGCCTGCGCCAGTTTCGACGAGAATGCGCTTGCCATTCGCGCGAATCACAAGGCAGTTCATCGAGAGCGTGATTCGATTCCGGGAATCGGGCGGCATCTTCTTTTCCCACATCGGGCGCGGGATCACGCCGAACATCGCGCCCCCATCCAGCAGCAGGTGCCCAGCTGAAATGACGTGAAACTCAAGCTCTCCAAGTTTCAAGCGCGGCTCCTTGAAAGAATCTCATTCACCGCGGCGTAGGGATCCTTCTTCCGCGCTGAAACCTGGCCAGCGATGGCGTCAAACTCCGCTTCGCTCATACCATTGCCGAGGGCTCGCTCGACCAGCCGCCTTTCAAGCAGGCGCAATAGCCAATCCTTCCAATATGCGAGTTCCTTCTTCGGGCGGTCCTTCGCCTGGGCAACGTGCTCGCGGAAAAGCGCGATCTGGCGCGCCAGTTCTTCGACGCCTTTGCTCCCGGTGGCTACGGTGCGGACAATCGGCGGCTTCCAGCCGTCGCGTTCCGGCACGAGCTGCAGAACGGCGCGAAGCTGCTCCTCAAAGCGTTCGGCGCCTTCGCGGTCGGACTTGTTGATCACGAAAATGTCTGCGATCTCCATGAGGCCAGCCTTGAGGCTCTGCACATCGTCGCCCATACCCGGAACGAGAACGACCAGCGTGCAATCGGCCAGACGAACGATTTCAATTTCGCCCTGTCCGACACCGACGGTCTCGACCAGGATCATGTCCTTGCCCGCTGCATCCAGGAGAAGCGTCGCGTCACCCGTGGCCTGCGCCAGTCCTCCGAGATATCCGCGCGTCGCCATCGAGCGGATAAAGATGCCCTCGTCCGCCGCGTGCCCTTGCATTCGGATGCGGTCGCCAAGAATGGCGCCCCCTGTGAACGGGCTCGACGGATCGACCGCGATGATTCCGACACTCTTCTTTTCGGCGCGATAGTGCGCCGCGAGCTTGTCGACCAGCGTGCTCTTCCCCGTTCCCGGCGCGCCGGTGACGCCGACGCGGCAGGCACGGCCCGTATAGGGAAACAGTTCCTTGAGCAGCGATTCAGCCTCAGGTGTGCGGTTCTCGATTGCGGAAACGGCGCGGGAGATCGCGCGAATGTCTCCCGCGCGGATTTGTGCCGCCCAGTTTTCGAGCGCCGTGGTCATCACTGCGTTTTCCGCATCAGTGCCGAATCTGTGAGTTTACCTTGAGAGTGTGATGATGGGAGATAGTTTCCGTTTAGGGTGGCGTTCCTATGCAGAAGCCCGCCGAGCCGAGCCGCTATGTGGAGCGTCCGAGCGCGGGAGCGCCAGGCCTACCACCCGAATACTCGTCGTAGGCCTTGATGATGCGCTGAACCAGACTGTGGCGCACCACGTCGCGTTCGTCGAAGTAGACGAGCGCGATGCCTTCGATCTTGCCGACAACTTCGATGGCCTCAACAAGGCCCGAACGCCGCGCATCGGGCAAGTCGATCTGTGTGACGTCGCCCGTGATCACGGCCTTGGAATTGAAGCCCAGGCGCGTCAGGAACATCTTCATCTGCTCGCTCGTCGTGTTTTGCGCTTCGTCGAGAATCACGAATGAGTCGTTGAGCGTCCGGCCCCGCATGAAAGCGAGCGGCGCGACTTCGATGATGTCTTTTTCGAGGAAGCGCTCAAGCTTATCCGCTTCGAGCAGATCGTGGAGCGCGTCGTAAAGGGGCCGCATGTACGGATCGACCTTCTCCTGTAGCGTGCCGGGGAGAAAGCCCAGCCGTTCGCCTGCCTCGACCGCCGGACGCGCCAAGATGATGCGGTTGACCTGCTTCGCCAGCAGCGCCGAGACAGCCATCGCCACGGCAAGATACGTCTTCCCCGTGCCGCCGGGACCAATGGCGAAAACCATGTCGTAGGTTTCCAGCGCTTCGATGTAGCGCTTTTGGTTGGCGCTCTTGGGAGCGATGCTCTTCCGGCCGAGCGGACGTGTGCGCGACGGAGAAAACGCGCCGTGTAGCGCCGAGGTCGGCTCCTCCGCCGCCACGCGAAGCAATGCCTTCACCTCGCGGCTGTCAGGAATGCCACCCTCGCGTACGCGGTCGTTGTAGGCGCCAAAAATGCGCGCGGCCCGCTCGACCTGCGCCGGTTCGCCTTCGATTTCGATGTTGTTCTCGACTAGGTGGGTCCGGATATTCAAAGCAGATTCAAGGAATTTGAGGTTCTCATCGAGGGGACCGAAGAGCTCGCTGAGCCCTCCAGCAATTCGCACGGTTTGTTTCATCAAGTTTCGGGACGCAAAAATAGCGTAGCGCGCGCCGCGCGCGAGGTCAAGGCGAAGACCGGTGCCTGGCTAGTGAGTTGCCGGAGCCGGAAACTGCACTTTGGGAACTTCGCGCGCTGCTTCGGGAGCGGCAAAATAGGCGTTGTTCCGCTGGAATCCGGCCCAGCCAGCAAAGATGTTATTCGGGAACAGGCCGATATATGTGTTGTAGTCCTGAATCGCGTCGTCGTAGCGCTTGCGCTCCACGGCGATGCGATTCTCGGTGCCCGCCAGCTCGTCCTGCAGGCGCAGGAAGTTTTCGTTCGACTTGAGCTGCGGATAGTTCTCGGCTAAAGCCAAAACCTTCATTTCCATTCCGTAAAGTTGGTTACTCGCTGCGATCTTGTCCGCGGGTGTCTGCGCGTTCAGGTACTGAGTTCGCGCCTTCGCCACGTCGTCGAAAACGGTTTGCTCTTGAGCCGCAAAACCCTTCACGGTCTCGACAAGATTCGGAATCAAATCGGCGCGCCGCTGCAAAACGACATCTACCTGCGCCCAGTCGGACTTCACGGTTTCATTCAGCGTGACCATCTGATTGCGGCGCGAGACGTACATACCGCCCACCATCAGGCCCAGAATCAGCAGAACCACAATCACTCCGACGAATGCCTTCATCAGGATCCTCCCGCCAGAGATCTGGCGCTGAATGCTTATACTTTGTCGAGACGGCGGTCCACTTCGCCCGTGGCCACGTCCACAAACTCTAGATACGCATGCAACGTCCCTTCGATATCGATGTCCCGCTCTTTTCGCTTCCCCTCGCGGAACTCGAGCAGCGCGTGGAACGCCGAGGGGTCGGCGCCCGTCAGCGCAGCGACTCCATCGACGGCAGCGCGCTTGCCATGAGGCATCGGCTGGCCCAGCGCAATCAGCGCGTGCTTAAACAGGGCGCAAAAGGTCGGCAGCGAGGCGTGCATGATTCCAAAATGAGCTTTCTTCCTTTGAGGCGCTGCAAGAATCGCCTGCCGCAGCCTCAGCCAATTGACTCGCAGATCGTGCTCCACCTGCGCTCGGTGCAGCCGCATTGGCACTTCAAGCTGCTCCAGAAAATCGGCGCCGTACAGCATGCGATGGTGCCGTTTCATGTCGAGCATCTCGATCGCGAAGACGTCGGCCGAGCGCGTCAGTTCGTCCATCGTGAAGACCAGCGGCTCGGAGTTGCCCTGTCGCATCCACCATTCGGCCACGGGATGCAGATCCTCGATTTCGGCGTGGCCCGCCTGCGCGACGATGCAGAGTATGTTCAAATCCGAGTGCTTCTCCTGGAACTCGCCGGTGACGGCAGAGCCGTAGAGCACGACGGCGGCGAGATTCTCCCCTGCCGCTGATTTCAGCCGTTTGACCAGTTCGTCTAGCTTCGTTTCCACGCTCTACCACCTCTCAGAGCAACCCGCGTCACCAACTTCCGCTCGCCCCGCCGCCGCCTCCACCGAATCCCCCACCAAAGCCGCCGCCGCCAAACCCTCCAAATCATCCGCCGCCCCCACCGCTCCAGCCTCCGCCAAAGCCGCCGCCGCCCCATCCGCCAATTGGTGGGCCGCCAGTCCACCTTCCCCCACGTCCAGTGGTGCGAGGACGACCAAAGATCGCCCAGAGAATCGGTCCCAAGAACCCCCCGAAGACGAAAATGAAAATAATCAATGTAAGAATCGACCCAATCGCACTCGGCAACCCTTCACCAGAGCCCGGCGCGCTCGGAGCCGTGACTGGCGCACCCGAAAGCGTGACACCTTTGTCTGCTGCGATGACATCCGCTACGCGTCGCGTAACGAGAAGCAGCGCTGCATCATAATTGGCGGCGCGCAGATCTGGAGCGATTTCCCGCAGGAATGACCCATTCTTTCCGTCCGGTAGAATGGCCTCGAGCCCGTAACCTACCTCGATGCGGTCACGGTGATCGTTTACGGCGAAAAGTATCAAGACCCCGCGGCCTAAGCCCTTTGGACCAAGCCCAAGGCGCTCGTAGAGGTCACGCGCGTACTCTTCGATCGGACGCTCGTCTAGCGACTTGATTGCGATGACCGCAATCTCTGCCTGCGTCTTTTGCGCTACCTCAGTGCAAAGCCCGCTAATCTGATCCTTGCCCGC
>Ga0187782_10000406_pt1 | contig 28680 bp, 18 predicted proteins | sample 0715_SJ02_MP15_2_FD_132454 | JGI IMG/M metagenome (GOLD analysis project Ga0187782, IMG submission 132454) | Tropical peat soil microbial communities from peatlands in Department of Meta, Colombia - 0715_SJ02_MP15_20_MG | ecosystem: Environmental > Terrestrial > Soil > Wetlands > Peat | place... | reverse complement strand
GCCATCCTGTTCTCTTTCATCCTTGCGGGCATTGCCTGCGCATTCGCCGGTTTGTGTTACGCGGAATTCGCTTCCATGATTCCCATCGCAGGCAGCGCCTATACCTATTCCTACGCCACGCTGGGAGAACTGGTCGCCTGGATCATCGGCTGGGACTTGATCCTGGAATATGCATTCGGAGCCGCTACCGTCGCCGTGGGTTGGAGCGGGCACCTGCGGGCATTTCTCGCCGATATCGGACTGGGCCTGCCGCCCATGCCGCACTCTGACTTCATGTTGTTCGGCAAGAACATACATCTGACCTACGATTACGTCGGCTTTCTGGTGATCGCGGCGATCACGACGATCCTGGTCATCGGCATCAAAGAATCGGCGAACTTTACCACCGCGATCGTGATCCTCAAAGTCGCCGTGGTGTGCGTTTTCATCGCGCTGGCCGGCGCCTTTCTCTTCAAGCACAACTGGCAGCCCAACCATTGGCATCCCTTTATCCCGCAGAACTCCGGCAAATTTGGTACCTTCGGATGGTCAGGCATTTTCCGCGGCGCGGGTGTTGTCTTCTTTGCCTATATTGGCTTCGACGCGGTCTCGACTGCGGCCCAGGAGGCCAAGAATCCGAAGAAAGACATGCCGTTCGGCATTCTCGGGTCGTTGGTCATCTGCACCGTCCTCTACATCCTTGTGTCCGGGCTCCTGACTCACCTGGTTCCTTACCAGCAGCTCGACGTGCCTGATCCGGTCGTCGTGGGCATCCGGGTCACGGGACAGCAATGGGCAACGTTCCTCGTAGAGCTTGGCGCCATCGCCGGCCTGGCCACAGTGATGCTGGTGATGTTGCTGGGACAGTCGCGTGTGTTTTACTCGATGTCGCGCGACGGCCTGCTGTGGCCGTGGGCCAGCAGGATTCATCCCCGCTTCCGCACGCCCTACATCAGTTCCATCGTTGTGGGCCTGTTTGTCGCGATCCTTGCCACCCTGGTGCCGCTCAGCGTTTTGGACCAGATGACCAGCATCGGCACGCTCCTGGCTTTCGTGCTGGTGAGCGCGGGCGTTTGGGTGATGCGCCGAACCAACCCGGACTTGCACCGCCCATTCAAAACTCCACTGGTACCGCTGGTTCCGATCCTGGCAATTTTATTTTCCATGTCCCTGATTGTGACCTTATCGCCAGCGACCCAGCTTCGGCTGGTCGTATGGCTCATTATCGGCCTGGTGATCTACTTCGGCTACGGGCGCAGACACAGCAAAGTGCAGAAGGCGCTCACGGCTAACGGTGCAGCCGGCGCGCCGGCGCAATCGATGGCGGACTGAAAAGCAGCTGTCAGCCCTCGGCTTTCAGCCATCAGGCGCTGGTTTCCGAATTACAAGCTGTGGCTGAGGTCTGTGTTGATGAAGAATCAAAATAGTCCCCAAACATTACCTCCGCATTCCAGAAGGCGTAAGCTGATGGCTGAAAGCTGATGTGCCGGCTTGCATGAAAGCCTTCCGCAATCTTCGAATCATCGGCGCGCTGTTGCTGCTGGTCATGGCAGTCGGCACCGCGGGCTTCCACTACCTTGAAGGCTGGCCGTGGTTCGATGGCTTCTACATGGTGGTCATTACACTGACGACCATCGGATATCAGGAAGTGCATCCGTTGTCGCACGCCGGGCGCGTATTCAACGTATTCGTGATTCTGGCCGGTGTTTCGCTGGTGTTGGTGGCCATCGGATCGCTCACCCAGGCTTTGCTAGAATTCGAGCTGCAGAGCTTCTTCGGAAGGCGGCGCATGGAGCGCGAAATCGATCGTCTCGACGGCCATTACATCATCTGCGGCATGGGACGCGTAGGCCGCAGCGTGGCGCGCGAACTGGCGCGCAAGCCGGTGCCGTTCGTGATCATCGAAAGTGCCGACCTTAAGCGGCAACGCTTTACTCATGAGAGCTGGCTGGTCATCCCCGGGGACGCAACCCAGGAGGCGACGCTGCGCCAGGCGCAGATCGAGCGGGCGCGCGGACTGATTGCCGCCACCACCACCGACGCGACCAATCTCTACATCGTCCTGACGGCGCGGGGATTGAATCCGCAGCTGAAGATCATTGCCCGTGCCAGCGAAGAGGGCGCGGAGAAGCACTTGTTGACCGCCGGGGCCGATTCGGTGGTCTCGCCATATCTGTTCGCCGGACAGCGCATCGCACAATCGCTGCTGCGGCCCAACGTGGTCAGTTTTCTCGACACGGCCACTACGCATCTGGGCATGGATCTGGAGATTGGTGAAATTCACGTCACGCCCGACTCCGCCTTTGCGGGCAAGACCCTGGAAAGTTCGCGGTTGCGGCAGGAGCGCGGCGTCATCGTGCTGGCTATCAAGCGGCGGGAGGGCATGCGCTTCAATCCCGCGCCGGATGAGCGCATCGAGCCCGACGACTGCCTGATCGCCATGGGCGAACCTGCACAACTGCGGCGGCTCGAGCAAACGGCCGCGCCTTTCTCATGAAAATCGTTACTGCGGCGGAGATGCGAGAGATTGACCGCTCCACCAGCGAACGCTTCGGCGTGCCCTCGCTCACTTTGATGGAGAATGCGGGAATTGCGGTAGCCGATCACGTGCGGACGCAGTATCCAGCGGTGAAGAACATTGTTGTCGTCTGCGGCAAAGGCAATAACGGCGGCGATGGGTTCGTTGTGGTGCGGCGGCTTCAGGAAGCTGGGAAAACGATCCAAGTCATTCTGTTGGCCGATCCTGTGGAGTTGAAAGGCGACGCGGCAGTGATGTATGGCAAGCTGCCGCTGGCCGCGATCGTGGTGCGGTCGAGCGAAGAACTGAAGCGTGCCTGGTCCTCTCTCCCAGCAGAGTTGGCGGTCGATGCAATGCTCGGCACTGGCTTCAAACCTCCGGTGAGCGGGCTGTATGCTGAGGCGATTGAGCTGATGAATTCGAGGAGCGTGCCGGTGGCAGCCGTCGATATTCCTTCCGGCGCGGATGCCGACGCGATGGCTCCGCAGCAGGGAATCGTTGCCCGAGCGGATTCGCTGGTTACATTTACCGCACCGCGCCCGGCGCACGTGTTCAGCATGCTCACGAACGGTCCAACGGTGGTCGCGCCCATCGGATCGCCCGAGGAGGCCATGGTTTCGTCGTTGCGTCTAAACGTGATCACTCCGCAAGACTTTGCTTCACTGCTCGGGCCGCGTCCGGCCGACTCGAACAAAGGACTCTATGGCCACGTGCTCGTGATCGGTGGATCGTTGGGCAAAGCGGGTGCAGCGGCGATGGCGGGCATGGCCGCTCTGCGCGCCGGCGCGGGATTGTCAACCGTGGCCACGCCGACATCAGTCTTGCCGACCGTGGCGGGATTTCATGCGGAGTTGATGACCGAGCCGCTCGCGGAGACCGATGCGGGCACAATCTCGCTGGAGGCAGAGGAACGGTTGAGTGTACTGGCGAAAGGCAAGACCGTCCTGGCGATCGGGCCGGGAATCTCGCGCTTTGCGGAGACATCGCGATTGGTCCGGCATCTGGTGTCAAACAGCGAACTGCCGATCGTTCTGGATGCCGACGGCCTGAATGCTTTTGAAGGTCGCGCGCAAGAATTGAGCGGAGGAATCAGACCAATCGTGATTACCCCGCATCCCGGCGAGATGGCGCGGCTCGTCGGAGGCACGGTCGCCGACGTGCAAAAAGACCGGCTGGGCATGGCTCGCAAGTTTGCACGAAAGCATGAACTGATCGTCGTGCTCAAAGGACATCGCACGCTGGTGGTTCAGCCCGATGGCGAAGCGTGGGTCAACCTGACCGGCAATCCCGGCATGGCGACCGGCGGAACGGGCGACATTCTCACGGGCATGGCCGCCGCAATGATCGCGCAGCGTCCGAAAGATGTTTTCCGGGCAGTCATGGCTGCTGTCCATCTGCACGGACTGGCTGGCGACGTGGCGCGAGAGACGGTGGGCGAGCACTCACTGGTCGCGACGGATCTGCTTGCTGCGCTGCCGGAGGCGTTTCGCAGGGCGACGGCGGCCTCGCAGGAGAAGGTTGTCCGTTGGTGACGAAAAGCGAATCCGTGCGCGAGGTCACCACGCATTCGGCGGAAGAGACGATTGCGTTCGGGCGAACGTTGGCCGAGGTGCTCGTGCCGCCGAAGCTGGCGTTGCTGCGCGGTGATCTGGGCGCCGGCAAGACGACGTTGGTGAAGGGAATTGCCGCGGCGTTCGAAGCGGCTGCGGAAGAGGACGTGACCAGCCCGACGTTCACGCTGGTGCATGAATATCGCGGGCCGCGGGCCAAGCTGTATCACATCGATTTGTATCGCGTCGACACGCAGCGGGAGCTGGATACGCTGGCGCTCGACGATCTGCGCTCCGACGACAGCATTCTGCTGATCGAGTGGGGAGAAAAATTCCCGCAGTTCGTGCGCGAGCGGGACGTGGAGGTCGTGCTGGAGCGGGCGGGCGAGAACGAGAGAAGGATTGTGGTGACCCGCTAGTTCGCCGTTGAAACAGTCCAGACAGAGCGCGGGCAGGATACCGGCAAACTCCACTCCCTCACCATCGAGAACAGGATGGCTGCCGCGAAGAAGACGAGAGCGAGGCGGCGGGACATTACCGCTATTGTCCCACGTCGGACTCCCAGGAGGTTGTTCACACGTCTCGCAAAGACGACAAGACGCATCGCTGCACTTCTGGGCACTGGGTACTGACAACTGGGTACCGCTCTCAAAAGCCCATTATGTTGTAGCCGCAGTCGACGTAGAGAACTTCGCCGGTGATGCCGCTGCTGGCGTCGGAGGCGAGGAAGACTCCTGTGCTGCCGACTTCGGCGACTTCGACGTTGCGTCCCAGCGGGGCGCGTTCCTCGTGGCCTTTGAGCATGTCGCTTAAGCCGGAGATGCCGCGAGCGGCGAGGGTTTTGATTGGCCCGGCGGAGATGGCATTGACACGAATCTTCTTTTTGCCCAGCTCGTAGGCGAGATAGCGGACGGTGCACTCGAGCCCGGCCTTGGCTACGGCCATCACGTTGTATCGTGGCACGACCTTTTCCGAGGCGTAGTAGGTCATCGTCATGATTGAACCGCCATCTTCCATCAGCGGGGCGGCGGCGCGGGCGACGGCAATCAGCGAATAGACGCTTACATCGAGCGCGACACGAAAGCCCTCTCGCGACGTGTTGACGAAATCTCCTTTGAGTTCTTCGGCAGGCGCGTAGGCGACCGAATGCACGAGCGCGTGCAGTTTTCCGTGGCGTTCTTTCAGCGTGGCGAAAAGACGGGCGATCTCGTCGTCTTTGCTGACGTCGCACATGTAGCCTTCAGCGCCGGGCAGCGACAGGATGAGGTCTTTGGCTTCTTGTTCCAGCCGCTCGTTCTGATAGGTGATGGCCAGCTTCATGCCGGCGGCGTGCAGTCCCTGGGCGATCGACCACGCGATGGAGCGCTTATTCGCGACTCCGAAGACGACGGCCGTACGGCCCTGCAGGTCTGAGGACATTCGGGGCTCTCCTTGTGCGAAGGGGAAAGAATATCAGAGGCAATTGTTGATTGTTGATTTTTGATTGTTGATTGAAAATCTGTTCGAGCGGTGAGCAATGAGCTTCGAGCAGTGAGCGAGCAGAGTCCGTGATCGCTCGGCTAGCAGTTCACTGCTCATCGCTCTGCCTTTTTATTCAACAATCAAAAATCAACAATCAACAATTGTTCGGCTCATTCAGCGGCGACTTCTTCTTGGACCGTTGCCGCCACGGGCCAGCTTGCGGCCACGAACGCGCAGCCGTAGGTAATGGCGATGATGGCGTATCCGGCGACAAGACTTACATTATGGGCGACCGCGCCTACGCAGAGGGCGAGCACGAGTTGCAGCGACGTGCCGAGCAGGTTGTAGGCGTTCTGCACGCGTCCCATCAGATGCTTGGGGACCATTTCCATCAGGCTGGAATTCATGGCGACGCCACCTACGCCGCGGGCTGATCCCATGATGAAGTAAACCGAAATGCCGAGATAGAGGACGCGGGAAATCGGAGCGCTGGCCATGCAGACAGAGAGCAGCGCCATGGAGAAAGCGGTGGCGCGACGGCCGCCGAGTAGCGAGATGATTGGCGCGGCATACAGCGCGCTGATGAAGGCACCGGAGCCCCATCCGGCGCTGAGCCAGCCGTAGCCGACGGCGCCGGAGTGGAAGACTCGATCGCTGAGCGAGGGTGTGAGAATGCCGCCGGTCATCATGGCCCCCAGAAACAAAGCCCAGCTCAGACCGAGCAACACGACGGCGCGGCGGTCGCGAAGGAAGTGCGCGGCCTCACGCAGGTCGCGCCAGAAGCGCTGGAGTTGCGTTTCGGCGGCGATGAGATCTTTACGGAGTTCCTCTGGATGAATCACAACATGGCGGCCTTTGCGCACGGCGAAGTAGCAGAGGAAGGAGGCCAGATACGTCGATACGTCGATCAACAGCACGCCGCCGAGCCCGATGTGGTTGTACATGAAGCCGACGACCGCCCCGGCGATCAGCCATCCGCCTTGCACGCCAGCCATAAGGAACGTGTTCGACTGCACGAATTGACCTTCGGGCGTGAGTTCCTGAATGAGCGCGGTGACCGTGGGCCAGAACATCCAGAAGCCCGCAGAGACGAGCGTGTTCATCACGTAAAGCTGCCAGATTTGCACTCGATGCTGGAAGGCGAGAATGGCGACCGTCAGGATAATCACACCACGCAGCGAATCCAGCCACATGACCAGACGGCGGCGATCCTCGCGATCGATGATTACGCCGGAAAAGGGAAGCAGGAGCATGGCGGGAATGGTCTGCAGGACCACGAACATGCCGAGCGCGATTTCGTTGTGCGTGGCCTGCAGCGTGTACCACGACACAGCGGCCGAGTTCATTCCGCTGCCGAACATGGAGATCATGTTGGCGGCGAAAACGAATTGCAGCGGGCGCCGGCCGAGGATTTCGCGCATCGTTCTACTTTAGCGGAAAGCAATGAGCAATGAGCAATGAGCGATGAGCGAACCGGGTTTGCTCATCGCTCACAGCTCACCGCTCATGGCTTGTTTTGTGACGCCTGCCCTTGCGTGCAGCGCGGTTCGGCGCTACGATTCGCCTGTTTGAAAAGCAAGACATCTCTTCCGCATGCCGGAGGCAGGCTTATGAAACGCGGGAACGGACTTCTGGTGCTGGTTCTGATTTCGGTTGCAGTGTTTATTTCGCAGGCGGCCGCGCAGGTCGATCGCATCATCATCGCCGCGGGGACCGACGAGGATCATGCCTTGCAGGCCATTTCGAACGAGCCCGACGCACAGAAGAAGCTGGCCATGTACCAGGACTTCGTTGAGAAATTCTCGTCGAATCCGCAGGCGGCGGCTTACGGAAACTGGCAAATCTCGCAGGCCTATCAAACGTCGGGGGACCTGGCGAAGGCGCTCGACTATGGGGACAAGGCGCTGGCCGCCTCACCCCGGAATCTCGACATTCTGGTGTCGCAAACCAGCCTGGCGCAGCAGGCCAAGAACTACGTCAAAGTGGCGGACTATGCGGCGAAAGGCGGGGAAGTTTGCCGCTCCATCGCCAAGCAGCCCAAGCCGGAAGGCATGAGCGACGAGGAGTTCAACCGCAAGGTGGCAGACGAAAAATCCGGCTCGCAGAGCAACTGCGATTTTCTGGAGACCAGCGGCTTCAACGCCATCACCACGGAGAACGATCCCAAGAATCGCATGGCGGAGATCGAGAAGTACACGGCGGCTTATCCGGATTCCAAATTCAACGATCAGATATCCAACTACGCGCTGTATACGCTCGGGCCCGGGCAGTTGAACGATCCGGCGCGGCTGGTGTCGTTCGGGGAAAAGACTCTGGCCGCGGATCCCAACTCTCTGCCGGCGTTGCTGCTGCTCGCCAACTATTACGGAGATGACAGCAAGCCGGGCAGCGCGGCCAAAGCCCTTACCTACGCGCAAAAGGCCATAGACGTGTCAAAGGCAGATGCTCCCGACGCCGACAAATCGCGGAAGCTTTCCGCGGGCATGGCCCACAACACGATCGGCTGGGTCTATGTGAAGCAGGACAAAGGCACGGCGGCAATTCCCGAGTTCAAAGCGGCTTCCGCGCTGTTGAAAGGTCAAGACGATCAGGGGTATGCGCGCGCCCTCTACGGACTCGGCCTGGTGTATGGCAAAGAAAACAAGCTGACCGAGGCGCGGGAAGTGTTGACCGAAGCGGCGAAGATTCCCGGCCCGCTGCAGGCCATGGCGCAGGATTTGCTTTCCAAGGTGAACAGCGCGCGGGCGAAAGGGAAGTAGCGCCTACTTTTTCGGGTTCGCCAAATCTTCCGAGAGGGTTTCGGCTTTCCAGGCCAATGTGCGGGCGCGTTCCAGGTCTCCCGCGTCGAGTGCCGCGCGCGATTGATCGGAAAACTGGTGAATCTGATTGACCGTATCCTGCTCGCTGGCGGCAAGCGTATGCCCTTCAATCTTCTTTAGGTTGGCGTCGGTCGATCCCAGCATCTGATTGACAGCGTTGCGTTGTTGTACCGCCTGGTCGCCGCCGGGTCCGCCGGCCAGCTGGATGGTGGGTTCGGCAGTTCCTCCCTGGCGGACGATGATTTTCGTGGGAGGGCAGTCCTTCTGGGTCGTGGCGGTTTCTTGTTTTGTGTTGCCCGAGGTGGCAGGCTTGCCGGGGCCGGCGGTCGACGGAGTCGAGGCGTCAGCGCCGGTGGGCGCGGAGACGCAATCGGACGCCGCTGGTTTCTTATGATGCGGTTTCTTCGCGGGAGACTTGATTGACTGTTTCGTGCCTGTACTGTTCTGGCCCGCGGCCGAAGCCTGCGGGTTGCCGCTCGCCGGTGGCTGAGAAGGCGCGGCGGCCGCTTGAGTGAAAGCCGGAGCATGCACGGTGTTAGCGGGATTACGCGCACTGGCAGGGGATAGCGCAACGGTTGCCATCCCCGACGTGCTTAACAGGAAGATGGCGGCCAGGGTCATAACGAATCCGTGCGATCAAGTCGAGCTGGACTTCATTTTACGCCTGAATTCTCAGCCTCGACCGCTCGATCACCGCTTAATAACCCGCCGCGAAACTCAGAGTTTCGAGTTCGCGGATCGCGAACCCGGTTGCGTTGCCGCCCCCACCTCTTCGCCTGCCGCCGGAATCTGAAAGCGGAAAACCGTTCCCTGTCCATCGGCCGACTCGAAGTCCACCGAGCCGTAGTGCCATTGCAGAATCTGGTAAGTCTGCGCGAGGCCGATGCCGCTGCCGTCTTTCTTGGTGGTGAAGTACAGCTCGAAAATCTTGTCGTGCATTTCCGGAGGAATGCCAGTTCCCTGGTCGCGAACTTCGGCGACAACGAGATTGTTTTCGCGCCGGGCGGAAATAGCAAGCACGCCGCCGTGCGGCATGGCTTGCACGCCGTTGAGCACGACGTTCAGGATGGCTTGTTTCATCAGGTCGGTATCCACTTTTACCGCAAGCCGCTGTTGCGGCAGATGGCGTTCGATGGTGACGCCGTGGGCCTCGGCGTCGGGAGCGGCCAACTGGGCCACGTCTTCCAGCAGGCGGCGCAGATCGATTTCCTCCAGGTGAAGATCGCGCGGGCGGGTGAAGTCGACCAGCGTCTGGACTACGCGATCCAGCCGGTGAATTTCATTGTCGATGATGTCCATGTGGCGGCGGGTATCGGGTTCCTGCTGCGCCAGCTTGTTTTGCAGCAGCTGCAGATGAAGCACGATGGCATTGATGGGATTCTTGACCTCGTGCGCCACGCCGCGCGTGAGGCGCCCGGCGGCGGATAAACGGCGCGACATCTCGATCTCGTCGCCGATGCGGCGGACCGATTCGGTGTCGCGCATAATGACCAGCGCCCCGATCTGCGAGGTCTTTTCCTGAATGAAGTCGAGCGAAACCTGAATGTGCTGTCCGCCGGGCGCTTCGAATTCGCGCAGAGAAAGGGAACGGCGGCGCTCGAACGCGTCCAGCAGAGCCGTCCCCAACAGGGCCTTGCGATCGAACACTTCGTCCACGGTGCGGCCCAGCATTTCCGAACGAGGCCGTCCGAGGAAGGCTTCGACCGGTGCACTTACCAGCACCACCCGGGAGTCGCGCGAAAACAACATCAGCCCGTCCTGCAGTTTGGACATTAACTGATCGACGTTGTCTTTCAGGGCGGAGAAGATTTCCTTGCTGTCGCGAATCTGCCGGCCCAGGCTGGCGATCTTCAAAGTAACCAGTCCGTACTCGTCGTGCTCGGACTCTTTGCCGGAAAGCGAATCTCCCTCCCCGGCGCTGACGCTGTCCAGGTTGCGGCTGATTTCCTTCAGCGGACCCAGCGCCAGGTGGGAGATGCCGGCCGCGAGGAACAAGGAGAGAAAAATCGAAGTGATCGAGATGTAGAGCGCCTTGACCAATCGATCTTGCACGTCGTTCTTGATAAACGCGGTGTTGACTCCGATGCGGATCGTGCCGAACGGCGCACCGTTCAATTGCAGCGGATAGTTGACGTCATACACCGCCGCCGGCCTGAAGATGAGCCGAATTTGCTGACGGAAACGGGCGGCGCGGAGCGTACGGAAGTCGGGCCGCGGAGGAATGATCTTGCCGACCAGCGTGGGATTGGTGTGGAGCAGGGCCTTGTTGTCTTCATCGACAATGGCGACGTAGTAGATGAATCTCCAGTCGCCGGTCTCGGACTGCAGCAGGTTGTTGAGGTCGACATCGGTCTGCAGGAATTCCACCAGCGCGCGGCGCACGGCGGCGGGATTGTTGGTGTTGACCTTGGTGCTGCTGAAATCCGGCACGATATTGGCGGCGGCGTATTCCAGTTGATGCGTCAAGCTGTCGGCGGTGTCGTAGTCGTTGGCGATGCGCAGGCGCAAGAACTGCGAAATATACAGATACGAAAAGGCAGTGACCATCCCCGTCACCATAAGCGCGATGACCAGCACGATGATGGTTTTGCGTCGCAGCATGGGAAACAGGGCCAGGTCTTTGGTATTGGGTCTTGGGTGTTAGGTCATAGGGCTTAGGTTGTTGGCGCCAGTTCCTGACGCCTATCACCTAAGACCCAGCGCCGAACACCGAACGGCTAATCCGCCGGAGCGTCCGCCTTGCCCGTCGCCCCGTCGGAGGCGGCGCTGCCATACTCCTTCAATTTGTTGTGCAGCGTCTTCAGGCTGATGCCCAGGATTTCCGCGGCCCGGGTTTTGTTATTGCTCGTGGCCTCCAGCGTTTTCAGGATCAACATCTTCTCGGCTTCTTCGACCGTGGTGCCTACACCCAGGCGAACCGCATCGGGATCGCTGGCGGCAGTGCGCAAGGGAGCTTGCCCAAACCCCGGCGGCAAATGTTTGGTTTCGATGACGCCGCCGTCGCACACGATTACCGCGCGTTCGATCGTGTTGCGCAATTCGCGCACATTGCCCGGCCAGGAATGGTTGTGGAACTGGTTGAGCACGGCCTCGCTGACGGCGGTGACCTTGCGGCCATGCTTGCCGCTCATCTCCGCCAGCAGTATCTGTACCAGGCCCGGAAGATCATCCTTGTGTTCGCGCAGCGGAGGCATGTGGATGTTGAATACGTTAAGCCGGTAATACAGATCACTGCGCAGTTCGCCGCGCGCGACCGCCTCGTCAGGAACTTTATTGGTGGAGGCAAGCACACGAACGTCCACGGAGGTCTCGACTTTGCTGCCCAGCCTTCGCAGCTTTCGGTCCTCCAAAACGCGCAGCAGCTTGGCCTGGGTCGCAACCGGCATTTCGCCGATTTCATCCAGCAACAAAGTTCCGCCTTCGGCTAATTCGAAGCAGCCCGTGCGCCGCTCCAGCGCTCCGGTGAACGCGCCTTTTTCGTGTCCAAAAACCTCGCTTTCGATCAGCGTCTCTGGGATGGCGGCGCAATTGATGGCGACGAAGGCGCGTTCTTTTCGCGGGCTGAGCTCGTGAATCGTGCGCGCCACCAGTTCTTTTCCGGTGCCGCTGGCACCGGTGATGAGGACCGAAGCGGTGCTGGGCGCGACCATCTCGATCAGGCGGAAGATTTCCTGCATTTTTTTGGAACTGCCGCTGAGCCGCCCCAGCGAACCGGTGTCGCGCAGTCTGCGCCGGGTGGCTTCCAGTTCGGCGCGTGTGCCCAGCAGCGCGGAGGCGTTGGCGAGAATGGAGCGCAGCCGGTTGGTGTCGATGGGCTTGGTGATGTAGTCATAGGCGCCCATGCGCATGGCCTGCACCGCACTGTCGATCGTTCCCTGGGCCGTGACCAGAATGACGGCCATGGTCTGGGTGTTCTCGGCCAGTTGCTCGAGCAACTCGATGCCCCCCATGCGCGGCATTTTGAGGTCGGTAATCACAATCGAAGGCGACCATGTCTGGGCCTTGTCGAGTCCCGCGACGCCATCTGGGGCGGTTTCGACACGAAAGCCCCAGGAGGTCACGATTTCCGCCAGTCCGGAGCGCTCGTTTTCCTCGTCTTCGACAATTAAGACTTTCTCTTGGATCATCGGCTTAGGTCTTGCTTGTATACAGGGTCAACCTTCGAATTCCAACCATACGCGGGCTGATTCCCGCGCGGCAAGGTCTAGACGGGGCAGCGCCGTCAGCCCCCTGACCAGGATTTTCATTTTGAGACGTTTGGCGGTTTGGTGCCTCCGTTGCTAATACCCTCGCTCTGCTCTTCCGCTTTAAGCTTCAATACGATACACTCTTTTGTTCCCAAGGACAGGTTTCATTTTCATTGATGTAGCGAGAGCGTTGCCACGAGAGTCGGCTGCATCGACCTCCGGCGAAACGATCACACATTGGAGGATTGTATGACAAGCAGCAGGACAACATGCGCCCGCCGTCCGGTTATGGCTGGCGTGTTTGCAGTTGTCGCGTTGATGTTAATTCCAGGGTTCTTGTTTGCGCAGAGCGATTCCACGCCGAAGTGGGATTTGTTTGCCGGTTATCAATGGCAGCATCCCGGAGCGACCGTCCCGACCGGCGACCCGAATAACCCGACTCCGTACAGCCTTCCCGATATGGCGAAAGGAGCCGGCGCCGCACTGACCTACAACTTCGATCACAACTGGGGTGCGGAGTTTGACTTCGGCTACAGCGCGGGATCGGGCAATTCGGAGACCACGGTCTCCGCCGGTCCGCGTTTCATCTGGCGCACCGATGACGGGAATTATTTCCTGCATGCTTTGCTGAGTTATAACGACCTGAATGTGTCCGGACTGAGCAGCGGCAGCAACGGCATCGGAATCATCCTGGGCGGCGGTTGGGACCTGCACCTCACCAAGTCGCTTGCCTGGCGCGTGGCGGAAGCCGACTATGTGTGGGCACGGCACGACTATGCCGACTATGCGTCGGCGGGGTTCCCCAACCTGCGGCGGGCGTCCGACGAGGGCGCGCGGCTGCGCACCGGTCTGGTCTTCAGCTGGGGCGGCGAGGAGGTGCTTCCTCCAGCCGCGGCTTGTACTGTGCAGCCGACTGAAGTGCTGGTGGGCGAACCCATCACGGCCACGGTTTCGGCCAGCAATTTCAATCCCAAGCACACCGTCACCTATGCCTGGAGCGGCAACGGCGTAACCGGTAAGGACACGACGGCCAGCATCGACACCACCAATGCGGCCCCCGGCAGCTACGCGGTCACGGCGCACGTGACCGATCCGAAGGCGAAAAAGAATAACGAAGCCACCTGCACCGCGAACTACACGGTGAAGCCGCTTCCGCCCAAGAATCCTCCGACGATGACAGTCTCGGCGAACCCGACGGATCTGATTCAGGGCGGAAGCGTCAACCTGTCGGCCATGTGCAACAGTCCCGATGGCGTACCCGTTTCGGTGGCCAACTGGACTTCCAGCGCCGGATCGATTTCCGGCAGGGGCACATCGGCCTCGATCAGCACCGCCGGTCTGCCACCGGGTCCGGTTAGCGTCACGGCGACTTGTACCGATTCGCGGGGCTTGACCGCTCAGGCCAGCACGCAGTTCACCGTGGAAAATCCGCCGCCTCCGCCGGTCGACAAGGCTTTGGAAGCGCGGCTGGCGCTGCACAGCATTTACTTCCCGACGGCCATGCCTCCGGCCAGCGATCCCAACAAGGGCCTGGTCGAAAGCCAGCAGAAGACGCTGATCGCGCTTGCGGCTGACTTCAAGAAGTACACCGAAGCCAAGCCGGATGCGCACCTGGTGCTGGAAGGTCACGCCGACATCCGCGGTCTTGCGGATTACAATCAGAAGCTTTCCGAGCGGCGTGTGGCTCGCGTGAAGAGCTTCCTGGTGGAGCAGGGCGTGCCCGAATCCAGCATCGAAACCAAGGCGTTCGGTTCGCAGCATAACCTGACAACGGACGAAGTAAAACAGTCCATCCAGCAGCGGACCGACATGTCCGTGGAAGAAATCAAGCGAGCGATCGCTAGAATTCTGACCATCAAACTGGCCAGCAACCGCCGGGTGGACATCACTCTGAGCACTGCCACCGGGACCGAAACCTCGGTCCGGCAGTTCCCGTTCAACGCCGCAGACGCACTTACGCTGATCGGTGGACGGGAAAGCGAGATGAAGAAGCCCGTGAAACCCGCGCCCAAGAAACCTGTTAAGAAATAACGGCGCACAACCTGGCAAGACTTGAAGCGGAGGGCGGCACGTCCTCCGCTTCTTCTTTTGTCTCCGCACCCAGCCTGGCCTGATCGATCTAAGGTTAACGCCGGGGCCGGAACGGGCAACTCCCCTCCACCCCTGTGCCATCGTCATATCCAGGCTTCGATGGGAAAATGACTGGTACTCGCGTTGCTACTTTCCTAGGAAGAAGTGTGGCGCGAAGATGGCCACGAATGCGTCGCTACCGCAGATCGCTGGTTTGCGCTGGGGTTTGGGCTGGGGTTTGGGCAGGTGCCGTACTGGCGGCGTTGCTCAGTGCGCCGGCCTGTTCGCGCCCCGCCGCGGTCCCCGGGGACGATACAGGCAGTCAAACGGCCCAGCAGCGACCGCCATTGCCCGCTGACGGCTCTGGCACCGATGATTCCGCTGCGCCGCAAAATGGCTCGAAGTTGATGGATGACGCGAATGCCGGGAATCTGCAGAGTCTGGATGGAAAAAGTTCAGACGCGCAAAGCCTGCCCGCCGGCACGTTGCTCACCGTGCGCCTGAAAGATGCCTTGGCCGCCGCTGCTGCCAATAGTACCTTCGAGGCCCTCGTAGATGACCCCGTATTTCTGGCGGGCGAAGCCAAGATTCCCCGCGGAACCGTGGTTGAGGGCCGAGTCGAGTCGGTCCGCAACTCCGATGTGAAACCGGATCGCGGCCTGGTTCAACTGACGCTGGAATCGGTCCGATTGGGGGGGATCGACGTTCCCGTCAAGACCGCAAGTCTTTTCGGGAGACAGACTTCGCTCAAGGATGCCTCCACATCCTCCGTTCTGCTGGAAAAGGGGCGCCGGCTCACTTTTCGCTTCACCGATCCGGTTTCCATCCCCACCCAGCGCACCCAGGCTGGCCGTTAGTTGGCCGTCAGGGCACTCCGGCGGAGTTTTCCACAGAAAAATTCCCGTTCTAGTGACATCTGCACTTAGCTCACAGCCACCCGCCTCACTATAGTGGGCCGAAATGGAGCTGGAAGGACCTAGCAACAAGGGCAGCCTAGTCCCATTTCGGGAAAACCAAGGTATTGAGAGGCCGCACGCCGGATTCCTTTTGGGATTCGTCCCGTGCACAGTAGGTTTATGAGCGCCGTTGCTGTTCACAACTGGACATCGCAAGAGTCGGAACTCAGCTTTCATGCTGTTTTTGGGAATGCTCCCATGGCTTTGGCGCAATGTGAGCCTCCCGGAACTGTGACGGCGATGAATCCGGTTTTGGAACAAATGCTCGGCGACAGGTCGAGAATCACGCCGGCACCGCTCCTTGCCGATCTCATCGATGCCCCGGATCGCGCTCAAACCGAGCGGCTGCTTGCCGAACTGTTTGAAGGGAAGCGCTCATACTTTGAGGTCGATTCCAAGACTTCGGACAGAAACGGACGACCGTTACGCTGGACGGCCTGGAAGGTTCCTGAGCGAAATGGGGGCATGGGCTCGGTGTTAGCACTGGCAGATTCCAACCCGCCTCAGGCCACCGCGGCTAATCAGATGCCGAGCGAGCGGCTGGAAGTGGTGGGACGGCTGGCGGGTGGCGTCGCGCACGATTTCAACAATCTTCTCACCGGAATTCTGCTCTATTGCGATCTGCTGATGGCCAGCCTCGAGCCCGGGCATCGCGCGCGCAACTATGCCGAAGAAATCCGCAATGCCGGCCTGCAGACCAGCGGCCTGGTGCGGCAGTTGCTTACCCTGGCCCGGCCTGCAAAACATCAGCCACGTCTGGTTTCCATCAACGAAATCGTTGAAAGCATGCGCAACCTGCTGGATCGACTGATCGGGGAAAACATTCAGATTGAGTTTCATCTCGACCCGGAGGTTGGGCTGATCCGCATGGACACAACCCAGGCGCAACAGGTTCTGCTGAACCTGGTGCTCAATGCGCGGGACGCCATGCCCAGCGGCGGCCGCATCAGCATCGCAACCCGGCATTGCAGACTCGAGGCGCCCAGCGCCGCCGCTAGCGGTTTTTTTCTCCCATGTGTGCTGCTGGTGGTCGAGGACAGCGGGTGCGGCATGGACGCAGCCACGCGCGAGCATCTGTTCGAACCCTTTTTCACGACCAAAGGCGGCAAAGGTACTGGCCTCGGTTTGGCCACAGTGCACAACATCGTAACCGCCGACGGCGGGCTCATTTCTGTTCACAGCGAGCTTGGCCGCGGCACCCGCATCAGCGTGCTCTTGCCGGTAGCGGAAGTGGCCGGCGAAGGCCACAAACTTGTTCCGCCCATGGTTGTTCCGACTGTTCCAGAGGGGGAAGTACTTTCATAAGACGAGGATAAACGTCATGACGTCAGCAGTGGTAAGTCCGATAACCGCCGTACCGCAGATAGAACCAGCCAACTTTCTGAATTTCCTGATCGTGGACGATGAGCGCTCGATCCGTGAGGCCTGCCGCGAGGTGGCGCAATCGCTGGGATTCTCCGCCCACGTCGCCGATTCGGCCGAGCAAGCCCATCGCATGCTCGACACCCAGGGCTTCGATGCCATCATGCTTGATCTGCGCCTGCCGGGCGCCGGCGGGCTCGATGCCTTGCGGCGCATCAAGGAGCGGCGGCCGGAGGCGGTCGTCATCGTCGTCACCGGCTACGGCACGGTGCAGTCTGCGGTGCAAGCCATGAAACACGGGGCGTACGACTACGTCACCAAACCCTTCAGCGTCGACGAACTCAAGCTGTTGCTGGAGCGCGTCGCCAGCCATTTGAAGCTGAAGTCGGAAAACCGCCTGCTGCGCGAGAAGGTGAAATCCAAACAGGGATTCGGCGGCATTGTGGGGCGGGCGCCGGAAATGGAAAAGCTTTATCGCATCATCGCCAAGGCCGCCAACAGCGTGCATCCGGTGCTGATTTTGGGCGAGAGCGGAACGGGCAAGGAGATGGTGGCGCGATCCATTCACTACTCCGGCCCGTTCCGTGACAAGCCGTTCATTCCGGTCGATTGCGGCTCGCTCGTGCCCACGCTGATCGAGAGCGAACTGTTCGGCTACGTGAAGGGCGCGTTCACCGGAGCCAACCAGTCCAAGGATGGACTCATAGCTATGGCCGATGGCGGCACGGTGTTTCTCGATGAAGTCGGCGAGCTTCCCGTTGATCTGCAGGCCAAGATGCTGCGCGCGATCCAGGAAAAGGAGATTCGTCCCGTCGGCAGCACGCGCCGGGTGCCCATCAATGTGCGCATCCTGGCCGCTACCAATCGCGATCTGGAACAGGCGGTCATGCAGGGGGCTTTCCGCCGCGATTTGTACTTCCGATTGAATGTTCTGAGCCTGCGCATTCCGCCGCTGCGCGAACGGCGTCAGGACATTCCCCTTCTCATCGGGCATTTTCTGGAGCGCATGACGCGGACCTCGGGGCAGGAAAAAGTCCTCAGCGACGAAGCTCTGAAGGCCATGCTCGCCTATGACTGGCCGGGCAACGTGCGCGAGCTGGAAAACTGCCTGGAGCGCAGCTACGCCTTTACCAGCGGCCCGGCGATCCACATCACGGATTTGCCGCGGGAAATCGGGAATCTGCCGCTTTCAGATTCGTCGAACGGGAATGGCAACGGCTATGGCAAGATCATTCCCATCGCCGAGCTGGAACGGCAGACTATTCTGAAGGCGATCACCGAGCTCAACGGCGACAAGCTGCAGGCGGCGCGGTTGTTGGGGATTGGGAAGACCACGCTGTATCGCAAGCTGAAAGACTACGCAGCGCAGGGATACTAGAACGTAGCGCCGGCCTCCGGCCGGCTGTGGCGAAGGCGTCCCGCGCTCACCGTGGCGGCGAGATGCCGCCACGACAGCCGCCGGAGCCTTCCCTGAGCGCAGTTGAAGGGACGGCGGCGCTACATCCAATCCCGAACCGTCGTCCGCCCCATTCGTTCCACAATGGGAAATCAGGCCGCTAGTTCACGATCTAAGACTCTTGTTTTCATTGACACCGCCGTGGCGGCAGACGTGCAATGAAAAAGCCATGATTTTACTCATCACCAGTTCCAATCGCGGCCAGGATTGTGCGCTCGCCTTGTACGACGCCACTGGCCAGGAAACCCAGTGGGTGCAAACCCTCCGGGAAGCCGCTACGCGCCTGCGCGAACAGACCTTTTCCGCCGCCGTCATCGACCAATTCCTGCTGGAAACCGAACCGGAGGAAAGCGATCAGCTTATCGAGCACCTCAGCACGGCATTCCCGGTCTACGTTAACTTCGCCGTTTCGGGAATGGAGCGCCTGGTGCGCGATGTGCGTTCGGCGCTGCATCGCCGCCGGCGCGAAGAAGCGGCCGCCCGCCGCGCCGTGGTCGAGCAACTGAACAGCGAAATGCGCGAAACCCTGACGGCCATGCTGCTTTCCTGTGAACTGGCCATGGCGGTGCCCGACGTTCCCGGCCCCGCCGTGGAGAAAATCCGCGCCATCGACAACCTGGCCCGCGAACTCAGATTGCGGCTGGAAGTGAACTAGAGCGGGACACAGGGCAAGCGCGACCAACGGCGTTTCAGCCTTGCCCACTGTTGCATACTCGGCAGGGTTTGCCAGGACGGTCACTTCATCGCGCTCATACCCGGTTGCAGCCAGGAGAAGAGGAAATCTGTAAGTCCGGGAAACAGGTAGGCGATTAAGGTCAGGAACGGGCCTGCGCCGAAGCCGAGAATTCGCAACCAGAAATCCATGCCGAGTTCGCCGGGAGTCGTGTTGGTGACGCGACTCAAGGTGGAATCACGGTGCATGGCGGCATAGACCCAGAACATGATGACAGCAACAACGAGGAATACAAAGGTCAGGGCCTGATTCAGCCCCGGTCGCGGATCGAAAGGATAACTAATGACTGAAAGCATGATGGCGACGAAAAGCCACATGATGCTCAAGGCCATAGTGCGCAGGCGGCCCAGTACGTTCTGCACGAACCCCATGTAGGTGATGCAGACCAGTTCCTCGGCACTGCGAATGTGGTTGGGCACGTCAGCCATTTCCTTTTGCGCGCTGGAAAGTTCGGTGGGATGTTCGGCGTCCACGTGGATCAGTGATTCGGTTTCCTGCTGCCAATACGGAAGCAGAATTGTGGTGATGAGTTCGCCGGTGACCTCGGCAGTTTGCTGCTGAACCTTCTCCAGAGTGTTGAAATCAGCAAAGTCATTGTTCTTGTAGCCAGCGGCATACACAATCGCGAATTCCCGCATTCTGTGCCTGAAGCTGCCGATTTCGTCATGAACAGCATCCATGCCAACCCAGGACTCGGGAAGCCCGGTTGTGTTTGCACTTTCGCATAAGGCGGCAAGCGACGCGTCCAGATGGTTGATGGACTCGATCTGGCGGGAGAGCACCTTGTAGCGGATGTCGAGTACATTTCCGCTCATTTTCCACACGTTGCCCCAGGAAAAACCCTGCAGGGCGCGCATGGTGCGGCGCAGTGGGAGGCGGTCGAGGAAAGTAAGCAGGCGCTTGAGGTTGCGCCAAACTTCGAGGAACTGCCAGGCTTCCGCCAGCAGCCAGCTGGCGCAGAGGTCGAGAAGCACGCAGTACACGATGGCATAACGGTAGCTGCCGAGACTGCGAAGAGGCGGGGCAAAAACAGCGCAGGCCACGACACCGATGATCGCGGCAAAAAGGGAAATGAGCAAAAGGGGCCGGGCATGGATCGGCTTTCGCAGCCGGAGCTGCGGATCGTTGTTTGCGGCTTCGCGCTGCGCCTCGCGAGCCGCGCGCTTTCTGAACAGAATGGTCACTATGCGTTGCAGAACAAGGCTGGCGCAGAGATCGCAACCGATAAAGTACGCGATTTCCTTGCGGTTTTCCTTGATCTGCTCCCAGTGCATTGCTCCAGTGGCCACATATGCGACCACTGCGAACACAACGAACAATACGGCGGCGTGCAAGGCGGTATCAGTATTGAGCGGTAAGGCGGCAGCCTCGGTATCCCGGTTGTCCTTCCGGTCGAACATGCGCAGCAAGGGCAAATCCACACCGTCCTGGACGAGCAAAAGGGATTGTCTCTTGGGCAACCGCGGTCGGTCACGGCCGAACAGGGCCAGCCCATGCAGCGAGTACCAGAACCAGAGATAAAGTCCAGCCAACAAGATCAGGAAAGGCAAGAGCGGGCTCACTCCGCTCGCCAGGTCCATCGACCTCCAATGGTTAGGCATCTGGTTTTGGAAGGAAAGGCTGCCTTCGAGCGTGAGTGGCACGCTAAAGAACAAGGCCACCAAACCACCCCAAAACCAAAGGGAAAATTTCAAGGACGGACGCGGTTCAGGCTTCTCGTCGTTGTTGTCGACGGGCTTTATAGATCTCTGCAGTCGCTCAGCCGCGCGATGGTTGAACCAAATGGAAAAAAAGGCGATGGTGATCCCTGCGATCAGGAACGACCAAAGATAGAGAGTCCGCCGGGGCGGGAAAGCAGCGGCGCCGAACGCGCCACATGCCCAGGCTGAGAGCACGGTAGCCCACGCAATGAGCACGCTTGCAATCGTAATGAGCGCCGGATGCTGCCAGGAGTTGGTGCTGGCGCGGTTGCGGAACCATTCGTCGACGACGGCAAAGTGGGCGCGGAAGGCAGGCTTGGCGGTAAACGAGGCGGTTCCACACCAGTAGGTGTGAATAAGCGCAAAAATGAGCAGTCCGCAGAGTAACAGTTTCATGCCGACGGGCATCGAAAACCGTGGATCATTGAGCGGATCATCCGGGCTATCGGGTTTGCTCTTACACACGTGCGAGGCTGGGTCGGAAACGCTCGCTAACAGGGGGTAGAAGTTGTCTCGTCCCAAAACGGAGATCCAAATCGCGGGACGGAGATATGGCCAGCACTCAGTCCCGACCGGATCTCGCGCGCAGGTTTGGGCAGTTTTGGAGGATACGACCCAAAAAGGAGCTTTGTAGTCGGGAACGTCAAATCTGGCGGAGAGATTGGGAGGCAGGAAGCACCATTGCGGGTCCTCGCTGGAACAGACGGGGAAGGGATCACCGTTCAGAGGATCTGGGTAATTTTTTACCTGAAACGTTTCCTGCAACAGGAAGCGCGTAGCGATGTAGGTGCCTTCCACGGTTTCTTCGCCGAAAATGCGGTGAGTGGGATTGAACTTCGGCATTCCCCCGGTCGGATTAGGGTTGGCCTTTTTCCAATCTTCTGACCACTGTTCGCGGTCCCAGGGGCTGGGCCAATCTCGCCAATCCCAGGGGATAAGGGGGTAGGAACTCAATGCAGTGACGCCGGTGATGCCGCCAGTGCCGTGCTCGCGGAGGAATAGAGTATCAGCACCCCGCAGAGCAATGCGGCCTTGTGGGTAATAACGGCGGAAAAAGCGGATGAGGAATATCTGGTCAAGGGCATTGGTGCTGCGGATGATCAGGATTTCGGAATGATGGTCCCGCAGGACGCTGATAATGCCGAATAGCTGGGCTTCTTGCGCAAGCGCAAGCTGATTCTCTGCGTAAGCGCGGATGGTATCGTGGGTTTCGCGCGCGGCATCAGCGAGGTCGGTCGGCAGCTCCCTTTTAGGATTTTCAGGCGAAGACTGGGAACTGGTCGAGAACAGCGAACGCGCCTGATAGGCGTTGCGAAGCGCAGAAATGTCGCGCGGATAAAAGATCCGTACCGCGCCCGGACAAGGCTCTTCCTCTGGATTGTTCTGGCCTTCTGCGCTCGCGGGCGCGGACTTGGCAGGCTGGGTTTCGCTGTCGGTCGCCTCCGTGGTTTTAGCGCTGAGAGTAGGCGGTTGCGCAAGTCCGCCGATTCCATAGGCAGTCTCGTCTTCGGAAACCAATGCGATATGGCTTGTCTTGGCAGTTTCCTCGGATTCTGTGGGAACTGTTTCCAGTCCCGAGTTTCTCAAATACTGACAATACTCGTGCAAGATCGCATCGTCGTTTTCGACGAAGCTGTGGAAGTGGATACGCCAATTCGCGAGCTTGGGATCGGACTTAGTCAGATCGCCGAAGGCTTCCACGGATTGCTTGCCGCTGACGCTTCCGCTGTAGATTCGAAGCTCACGGAGGTCATCTTTGTCGAGAGGCTGAGTCGGGTAGTTCAGGAAACCCCAGACATCCTTGTCAGAAAGCAACTGGGCAAGTGAAGGTAAGGAGCCAGAAAAAGAAGGACCAAGAATCGCGACAGATTGGCTGTATAGATTGGGACCAAGCGCCACAATCGATGTACCGTTGATGTTGGGGTTGAGCGCCTTGATCCAGGCGGTAGCGTTCTGAAACTGGCGGCGATGAATGCCGCGCGTGGCTTCCTCGCCAACCACGAAGACAACCAGACCCTCGCCTGCAAATTGGCCACCTTCGAGAATCAATTCGCTTTGTTCGCTGTCGCGGACCTCACCTTTTGTGCGATTGCTGCGCTTGCGAAACAGAATGATGCCGGGTTGGTCTTCACGATCGTCGGTGCGGTCGTCGCTCGTGTCCTGATCGGAAAGGAGAGTGAAAGAACGCTCGCTGGTATCCCATGGCAGCCAGGAGGAATCGTAATCGAAGTCGGCATCAAGGGCCGCTTGCTGAATGGCCTCGACCTTGCGGTCGAACAAAAGAGAGAGATGACTATGCACCGGGTCGGGGAGGGTGGCGATGACGAAGTGGAGTTTCTTTGCCCTGTCCCGAACAGCTTTGGCGTTCTTATCCTTTTGGTGATCTACTTTATCGCCATCCTCAAAGCAGGAGTTTGGAGCGGCAACGTCTTTTTCTTTGTCGACAAGCAGAAATCTCTTGATGAGGCTTTCTGGATCGGAGCAGATGCGCTTGATTTCTGCCGGAACCTTCGGCAGAGGACGCGATGTGACCCCAGCCTTAGGTTCGCGGGAGTTTTCCCCGGGGGTGCGCCGCGATTGCGTGGCGAGCCCGACCACTGCGGCAATGGTAAGTACGGCGGCGGTGCCTATGGTGACGTCACGTCTCAACGAATCTTCTCCTTACTCTCCATAACTAGGTAACAGGCGCGGTGAAGGTTAGGGGTTACATTCGGGATATGATACGACTTATAGAAAGTTTGTCCAGCGGAGACTTAGGTCTGCCAACTTGACCTTGGAGAAGCGGCCCACCTCCGTTGTAAAATTCTCTCGGCTGCGGAACGAATTCCAACTAGAATTGTTAAGCGCTGTCCATGGCGTTGCACCTGCCATCGGGCGACAGCCGCGGGGGTTCTGTGCACGTTCTGGTTACAGGCGACACGTTGTCGGGATCGTGGGCGTACACCCGCGAACTCGTCACCGGGCTGGTCACGCGCGGGGTGCGGGTCACCCTCGTCAGCTTTGGCGAAATTCCTCTTCCCGAGCAGACCGCGTGGATGGATCATCTGCACGGGCTGGAATACCGTCCCACCGCGTTTCGTCTGGAGTGGATGCAGGAAGCGGAACAAGATTTCCCCGAGTCGTCTGCGTTCCTGGTTACGCTGGTGCGCGAGCTGCGCCCTGACCTTCTGCACTTCAACCAGTTCTGCTACGGCAACCTGCCGGTAAACGTGCCCCGCGTGGTGATGGCTCATGGCGATGTGATCACGCGCTCGTATGCCCTGCATGATCGTCCGCCGCGGCCGGCGGCGGCGTTGAGCTGGTATCGGCAGACAGTTCTCGATGGAATCACCGGCGCCGATTGCATAGTTGCGCCTTCCCAGTGGATGCTCGATCGCATCTCTGCCTGTTATGCCCGGCCCAATCGTGGGGAAGTGATTTATCCGGGGCGCAATCCGATCTTCTTCAATCCCTACGTCAGCAAAGACGATTGCGTGCTGAGCGTGGGCCGGTTGGTCGATGCCGGCAAACAGGTGTTTCTGTTGACGCAGCAGCCGCATCCCATGCCAGTGTGCATTGTGGGAGCCGACCAGACCGTACCGCTGCCGCGCATCCCGATACGTGCCGATGTGAAGGTCGCGACCGAGCAAACTTCCGTCGCGATTCGCGGTCCGCAGACCGACGCGCAATTGCGCCTGCTTTACAGCAAGGCTGCGATTTATGCCGCGACTTCGCGCTATGAGCCGCTCGGCATGCCGGCGCTCGACGCCGCTTTTTCGCGCTGTGCGATTGTGGCCAACGATATTCCCAGCTTTCGCGAAATCTGGGGCGAGGCGGCCCTTTACTTCCGCGCCAACAACGCCGCCAGCCTTGCTGAAAACCTGCGCCGTCTCGCCGGAGATCGCTCGCTGCGCCGCGCCTATGCTGAACTCGCCTACAATCGCGCCCGCGAGCGCTTCACCACCAAGCGCATGATTGATCGGTATCTTGAACTGTATCGGGGCCTGCTCTCCAGTGGAGTTCGGGCGGCATAGGACCTCGGCGCGAACACTCAAGACACAACCGCCCGCTTGGTGGTATCTTCTTAAGGCTTACTAGAAACCCGTAAGGTTGGAGGATTCGCTTCATGGCTCAGGTCAAAATCACAATCCGGCCAAATGGCCCCTATCGCGTAGAGGCCCCGGAAGGCTCGGTCGAGCTGGTCGATATCAACGGCAACCAGTTTGATCTCACCGGCAAGCCGGCATTCTCCCTGTGCCGCTGCGGAGGATCGGTCAACAAGCCCTTCTGCGACGGCGCGCACAGCAAGCTCGGTTTTATGGCCGCAGAACTGGCGGTGAAGAAAGCCGGTGGCGAACCCCAGCAATCATAGTAAGAGAGAAGCTGCCAGCAACGTCTGGGGCCCGGCTCGATGTGGCGAAACTGCACTTGCAAAATCGGGCCTGCGGAGGCAATCGTGAACTCACGCGACCGTGAGTTGGGAATGCATTGCAAGATCACGCGCCGTGATTTTCTCAACGGCGTAGCCGTAACCGCCGGCGCGGCCATGATGCCGACGAATTGGTTGGCCGGAACCACCGATCCAGAAAAATCCCCCGACTACTATCCTCCGCTGCTCACCGGCCTGCGCGGCAGCCATCCCGGTTCGTTTGAGGTGGCCCACAGCCTGCGCGACGGCACCTTCTGGGATTCGGCCGGCAAGCCCGAAGATACCGGCGAAGTTTATGACCTGATCGTGGTTGGCGGTGGGATCAGCGGCCTGGCCGCAGCCCATTTCTATCGCAAAACGAAAGGCGAGAACGCGCGAGTTCTCATTCTCGAGAATCACGACGATTTCGGCGGCCACTGCAAGCGCAACGAATTCCGCGCCGGCAATCGAACCTTCCTCGGCTACGGCGGAACGTATTCCATTGAGACCTCATCGCCCTACAGCGCAGTCGCTGCGTCTCTAATCAAAGAGCTGGGCATCGAAGTAAGCAGCTTCGAGAAGTACCTCGACCGGGCCTCGTACACCTCAATGGGGCGCGTACCGAAAATCTTTTTCGACAAAGAAACATTCGGCGTCGACAAGTTGGTTGACGATCCCTACGTGTTTCCCGGAGGAGAGACCTACGACCTTGCCGTCGCTGGGCCTGATGCGTGGAAGCGTTTCCTGGCCGAAGCTCCGATTACCGAGCAAGCGCGCAAAGATGTGGCGCGACTCTGCCAGGAAAAGAAGGACTACCTGCCGGGTCTCACTCTCGCACAGAAAAAAGAGCGCCTGGAGCGCATCAGTTATAGCCGTTTCTTGACTGAGTTGGTGGGCGTACATGCAGACGTGATTCGCCTCTACCAGAATGTTTCCTTTTCCGAGTTTACTGTCGGTATTGAGGCGGTCTCGGCATTGGACGCGGCTGAACAAGGATACCCGGGCTTCAGCGGCATGGGTGTTGAGGCCGACGCTCTGAAGTATGAGAGAGACTACTTCTTTCACTTTCCCGATGGCAACGCGACCATCGCCCGGCTGCTGGTGCGCGAGCTGATTCCAGCGGCCGTTCCCGGAAACACCGCGGCCGACGCGGTTACCAACAAAACGATTTACCCGAAGCTGGACGAGGACTCCTCGCCGGTGCGGATTCGGTTGAATGCTACGGCTGTCCGCGTCAAGCATGTCGGCGAAGTGGCCAGTGCGAAAGAGGTGGAAGTTACTTATGCTCGCCGGGACAACATCTATACGGCGAAGGCAAAGAATGCAATTCTGGCTTGCTGGCACGTGGTGATTCCTCTGATCTGCGAAGAGCTTCCCGATGCGCAGAAAGAAGCTCTGGCTTCTGCGCAGAAAGCGCCGTTGCTGTACAGTACCGTCCTGTTGCGCAGTGGGACTGCGTTTCAAAAAGTCGGCGCAAATTCCATCTACTGCCCCTACGGTTATCACACCCACGTGGATTTAGACCTGCCGGTCAGCATCGGCGGCTACCAATGCCCACGCACGCCGGAGGAGCCGGCAGTGGTGCACATGAGCAAAGCGCCGTGCAAAGCGGGTCTGTCCGTTCGCGACCAGAATACGGCTGGCCGCATTGAACTGTTCACGACGACGTTTGAAACCATCGAGCGCAAGATTCGCGAGCAGTTGGCGCGTATGCTGAGCCCGGGCGGCTTCGATCCCGCGCGCGATATTCTCGCCATCACGGCCAATCGCTGGCCGCACGGCTACGCCTCCGGCTACAGCACTCTGTTCGACAAGTTCGCGCTCGAAGGCGGAGAGAAGCCGTGCGAACGCGCCCGCAAGCCCTACGGACGCATCGCCATTGCCAACTCCGACGCAGGCGCTTATGCCTATACTGACTGCGCGATCGATCAGGCCTATCGCGCCGTGCGAGAAATCACGAAATCGTGAGATGTCGCGCCCTCGCCGCGTGGATCTGCAAGAGCGGTTCCGGTCTAGGGATTTCCGCTTTTCAATTGCGCAGCCTTGTTGCGAGCATCCCGCGCTTGCTGCGTCATTCCCTTGGCCTGGTACGCATCGGCCAAGGCGTTCTCCAGGTCGGGATCGTCGCCGTTCTTTTCCTTCTCTTTTAAGTAGGCGGCGATGGCGTCGTCGTATTTCTTGAGCTTGGCGTAGGAGTTGCCTATCTCGTAGTAGATTCCCGAAATCTGGGAACCGCCGTCTGCGGCCTTCTTGAATTCATCAATCGCCGCCGGGTCGTTTCCCTGGTCGGCAAGCACCAGGCCGAGACCGTAGTGTCCATCGGGGTTGCTGGCGTCTTGCGCCAGGATCTGGGTGAAAGCCGCTTTGGCGTCGTCGGGGCGCTTGCCGCTCAAGTAGGCGAGCCCAAGATTGAAGCGCGCCTCAGCATTTTGCGGCTGTAGCTCCACCACGCGCTTGAACTCGGTCTCAGCCTGCGGAAACTGCTGGCGGTCGAAATAGACCTGCCCAAGCGCGAAGTGCGCCGCAGCAAGATTGGGGTTTTGCTTGACGATCGCCTGCAGTTGCGCGAGCGAGTCACGTTTGCTGGCGAGCGCTTCGAACGTTCTTGCCATGCGCATCGGAGTGCCACGCCACTGCCGCACGCCGAGGGCGCCGGCTAATACCGCGAGCGCCACAACGCCAAGAACGGTTGCGCGGCGCAGGGGAGCGTCATGCTGAGGCGCGAAACGCGCAATCAGCGCACCCAACGCCAATCCGCTGACCAGGCCGCCGATGTGACAGGCGTTGTCGATGCCAGGGACCAGCGTTCCGAAGAACAGATTGAAGCCGGCGAAAAACAGCAGGCTCCTTAGCGTGCCTCTGAGCGCGATGCTGGGCAGAGAAAACTCGCCAAGATAGAACGACGCGATCAGTGCGCCCGCCAGCCCGAAAATTGCCCCCGAGGCTCCCACGCTGGGGACATAAGGATCCCATGCCAGGCGCGCCAATCCTCCACTGACACCGGTTAACAGATAGATCGCGCCAAAGGTCCAGCGGCCGTAGAGGGATTCGCAGAGTCGTCCCAGGTCCCACAAGCACCACATGTTGAACAGGATGTGCATCACGCTGCCATGCAGAAACATGTACGTGACCAGCCGCCACCAGTCGCCTGCCAGCGTATCCGGGCCAAAGTTGGCTCCGAAATGCTCCACGACCCTGCCGGAAAAATCGAGGCCCGAGCTCGCCACAACCATGGCGATGAACACCGCTACATTGGCGCCGAAGATCACGCGCGTGAGCGTGATGCTGGACTCGCGGCGCACCCATGGCGCCGGCATGACGCGCTGCGTGTCCACTTCTTCGCCGCGCTGCGCCGCCTCGTGCTGCACGCACCAGGGGCAGATCCTTTTCCACGTCAACGGCGGAAGCTGACGCCCGCATCGAATACAGTTGGCCATGTACAAATTAAGAGTATCAGCAGCAAGCTGGATTTTGGAAAGGCTCAGACAAGCAAAAGGCGATG
>Ga0187782_10000405_pt1 | contig 28682 bp, 22 predicted proteins | sample 0715_SJ02_MP15_2_FD_132454 | JGI IMG/M metagenome (GOLD analysis project Ga0187782, IMG submission 132454) | Tropical peat soil microbial communities from peatlands in Department of Meta, Colombia - 0715_SJ02_MP15_20_MG | ecosystem: Environmental > Terrestrial > Soil > Wetlands > Peat | place... | reverse complement strand
TGTGCTTGTTCAGCACCTTGGTGATGGCCGCCGTCAAGGTGGTCTTGCCGTGATCGATGTGCCCAATGGTGCCAATGTTCACGTGGGGCTTACTGCGCTCAAATTTCTCTTTCGCCATTGCTTGCTGCTCCTTAGCTCAATAACATACAACTCAAATCCGATCTCGCCGGTGTAACCACCGGCCATTACCAAACCTACTTCTCGCCGCGAGCCTTCTTGACGATCTCCTCGGCAAGGTTGCCAGGCACTTCGGCGTAGTGCGAGAAGTGCATGGTGAAATTGGCGCGGCCTTGCGAGCGGCTACGCAAATCCGTGGCGTACCCGAACATTTCCGACAGCGGCACCTGCACGCGGATCACGTGGCTGCCCGCGCGAGTCTCCGAACCCTGAATCTGGGCACGGCGAGAGTTCAGGTCGCCAAAAACCCCGGCCATATATTCCTCGGGCGTCGTGACCTCTACCCGCATGATCGGTTCGAGAAGAACCGGTTTGGCCCTGGTGCAAGCTTCCTTGAAACCAATGGACCCGGCGATCTTGAAGGCCATTTCCGAGCTGTCCACATCGTGGTAACTGCCATCGACGAGAACGGCCGCCACGTCCACCATCATGAAACCGGCCAAGGGCCCGTTGTCCATGGCTTCGCGGATGCCCGCTTCGATTGGCGGAATAAACTCCTTGGGAATCGCGCCACCAAAAATTTTGTCGATGAACAGGAAGCGATGTTCTTTGTCAAAGCGCCACTTGCCACCGGCTCCGGCGATGGACTTGGCCAGCTCATCCAGTTCGTCGGTGGACATTTCGTGCATGTTTTCGTGATCGGCGCTGGGAAGCGGATGAACTTCCAATTTGCAAACGCCGTATTGCCCCTTGCCACCGGATTGCTTGACATGGCGGCCTTCGGCTTCCGCCTTTTTACGAATGGTTTCGCGGTAGGCCACCTGGGGACGTCCCACGTTGGCATCGACGCTGAATTCGCGCTTCATGCGGTCGACAATAATCTCGAGGTGCAGTTCGCCCATTCCCGAAATAATGGTCTGGCCTGTTTCGCTATCCGTGTGTACACGGAAGGTGGGATCTTCCTGGGCCAGGCGGGCGAGCGCCATTCCCATCTTGTCCTGGTCGGCCTTGGTCTTGGGCTCAACCGCGACGGAAATCACTGGAGCCGGAAAATCCATGGCCTCCAGAATGACTTGTTTGTGTTCGTCGCACAGGGTGTCACCGGTGGTGACACTCTTCAAACCAACGCAGGCACAAATGTCGCCGGCGTGAACGGCTTCAATCTCTACTCGCTTGTTGGCGTGCATCTGCAACAAGCGGCCGATTCGCTCGCGAGTGCCCTTGGTGGAGTTGTAGATGTAGCTGCCGGAATTGAGCACGCCGGAATACACGCGAATGTAGGTGAGATGGCCGACGAACGGGTCGGACATGATCTTGAACGCCAGCGCGGAAAACGCCTGATCGTCGGCGGCGCGACGAAGAACAGTCTGGTCATTTTCCGGATTGATGCCTTCGACGGGCGGAACATCCAGAGGGGAAGGGAGATAGTCGACCACGGCATCGAGCAACGGCTGGATGCCCTTGTTCTTGAAGGCCGAGCCCGCCAGCACCGGGACAATTTTCATCGCCAACGTGGACTTGCGTATGGACTTGCGCATCTCCGCAAGGGAAAGCGTGCCTTCGTTGAGGTACTTGTCGAGAACCTCGTCGTCGTGTTCGGCAATGTATTCGACGACTTTCGCGCGATGCTCTTCGTAGAATTTCTTATCGATGGCGGACCCTTTAAGGGCCGCAGCGACATCGGGCCGGCTGGCGACAAACGCGGGATCCCACAGCTTGACGACTTCGAACACCTCATACTTGGCGCCAAGGGTTTCTTCCAGCCACACAATCACTTTTTCTTCCAGGAAATCGATGCAGCCGATGAAATTGTCTTCGCGGCCGAGCGGGAATTGCACGGGCACAGGATGAGCGCCCAAACGCTGGCGAATGGTGCGGATCACGTGATCGAAGTCCGCGCCCATTTTGTCCATCTTGTTGACGAAGGCCAGACGAGGGACGCGATATTTGTCGGCTTGACGCCACACGGTTTCGGATTGCGGCTGGACGCCGGCGACGCTATCGAAAATAGCTACGGCGCCGTCAAGCACGCGTAAGGAACGCTCGACTTCCACGGTGAAATCGACGTGGCCCGGGGTATCGATGATGTTGACGCGATACTTCTTGTCGAAGCGGGTCCAGCTGGCGGTGGTGGCCGCGCTGGTGATGGTGATGCCGCGCTCGCGCTCCTGCTCCATCCAGTCCATGGTGGCGGTGCCTTCATCGACGGAACCGATTTTGTAGGTCACACCGGTGTAGAACAGGATGCGTTCGGTCGACGTGGTCTTGCCGGCGTCGATGTGCGCCATGATCCCGATATTGCGGGTGTCTTCGAGTTTGAATGCTCGACTCATGTTCCCTTGAACAGCCCTTTTCTCCCCTGACCGCGTTGTAGCTACTTCACTCACGTCAGCCTCAAAAATCAGTCTTAAGTCCTAAGTTCCAACCACATCGGCTCGTCTCAGACCCTTCGGCTATCTCATGGCCAGGGGCGAGCGTCGCAAAGAATTCCTACCAGCGGTAATGGGCGAAGGCCTTGTTGGCCTCGGCCATGCGGTGCACGTCTTCCTTCTTCTTGATGGCGCCGCCGCGCGAGTTGGCCGCGTCGATCATTTCGTCGGCCAGCCTGTCGACCATGGTCTTCCCCGCGCGCTCCCGCGAATACTGCAACAACCAACGAATGGCCAGTGATTGCCGCCGAAAAGGATTTACCTCGACGGGCACCTGGTAGTTGGCGCCGCCCACGCGGCGAGTCTTTACTTCGACCACCGGCTTGAGATTTTCAATAGCCTTCTTGAAGACCTTCAGCGCGTCGTCGTTGGTCTTCTTGGCCACCTGATCCATTGCGCCGTAGAAGACCCGCTGCGCGGTGCTCTTCTTGCCTTCCCACATCATCGAGCAGATGAACTTCTCGACCAGGGATTCCCCATAGACCGGGTCGGTCGCTTGGGTGCGGCGGCTAACTAATCCTTTACGAGGCATTGCGTCTCCCAAAAAATTCTTAGTTCTTGGTAGTAAGTTTCAAGTTGTAAACCGCGAAGAGGCCTCCTTGAAACTTATTACTTGCTACTTGATACTCGCTACTTCGGGGCGCCGGCTTTCGGCCGCTTCGCTCCATACTTCGAGCGCCCTTGCTTACGATTTTCGACCCCGGCGGCATCCAGAGTGCCGCGAACGATGTGATAACGCACGCCGGGAAGATCTTTCACACGGCCACCGCGCACTAACACGATGGAGTGCTCTTGCAGGTTGTGACCGATGCCGGGAATGTACGTGGTGACCTCGACCGCATTGGTCAGACGCACACGGGCCACTTTGCGCAGGGCGGAGTTGGGCTTCTTTGGGGTTTGCGTGTACACGCGAATGCACACGCCGCGCTTTTCAGGGCAGCCCATCAGCGCGGGCGATTTAGTCTTGGAAAAAACCCCTTCTCTTCCCATGCGTACCAGTTGCGAAAACGTCGGCACAGTCGTTCCTCGTTTCTAAAGTTCTCAGCGCTAACTTCCCAGTGATAAGTAATAAACAAGCTAACGGTTACTTATCACAAAAGACTTACGGCCAGAAACTCTCGTTCCTGCGCACAGATTGCTGCTCTCTTGCGGCGCGCAGACCAAACGCAAGAGCACACACTGACGCTGAAAGGTACTGCGAATCCGGAGAGAACCAGCAAGAAACTCCGCACACAATCCAAGAGACAGAATGCAACTCTCGGTGTCGACTCGGAGAGGCTTACTCGGCTTTTCGGGGCTGGCGCCCCATTCCGGCCGCTCTTCCGTCCCATTCCATCGTTCTTTGTTCTGGGACCGAAGAATTTCCTTCCAACAGGCTTCCCCCACTTAGCGGAGGCCGCACAACACGGGGAGTAACCCCCTGACAAAACACAAAGTATAAAGAAGTTAGGAGAAGCTGTCAAATTTGTTTGCGGAAGCGGCGGCGAAAACTGTGGAAAAGAGGGGGGTGGTAATCGGGCTGCTTGGAAGCGACGCCTTGGGCGCTGAGCTGACCCATGCTATTGCGCTAAGTAACTGAATTTAAGTCAGTTATTTGTTGACGACCCTTCCGCACCCAAATCGCCGAAGGTCCACATGTGGAAGGCCTTCAGCATATCGTAATCGCCTTTCTCCCGGAGCATTTTGGCAGTGCGCTCCGGCGGCCAAGGCGCCGCAAAACGCTCGGGCCGGTCGGCGATCCAGAAAGCGGTCAGAGCCATGATGGTGGCGTCCTGGGTCAGCACCTCCGGCTTCACCTCCTCGAGCGCGTCGGCAGCGGAGTGGTGCGTGTATTTGTAATCGGGCGAATCCTGATCCAGGTTGATTGCGGGTAAACCTGCCAAGATAAATGGGCCGGTATCGCTGTCGAATTCCCGCTTGTCGCTGACGGCAATCTCGCGAATATTGTCGAGCGACTGAACAAACGCTTTCATCGCGTCGATCAGATCGTTGCGCCCTCCGAGCTGAAATTCCTTAATGGGCCCTTGCCCGTTATCCAACACAATGCAAGCAACATGGTTCTTCATTTCATCGGCGTGCTGCTTCACATAGGCGAGCGAACCGAGCAGACCTTGCTCCTCGCCGGTGAACAGCACGAAGCGAATCGTGCGGCGTGGCTGCTGACCGCTCTTGAGGATGGCTTCAGCAGAGGCCAGCACACTGGTGGTGCCGGTTCCATTGTCGGTGGCGCCCTCACTCAAATCCCAAGAATCCAGGTGAGCGCCGACGACCACAATCTCCTCAGGATGTTCGCGTCCAGGAATGTCGCCGACGACGTTGGCCGATTCTACCGGACCGCTGCTGAAGGTGTTCTGCACATTCAGGCGGACCCGCACAGTTTTACCCGCAGCCAAAAAGCGTTCTAGTTGGCCTTGATCCTCCATAGCCATGTCCACAACCGGTATGGCAAAGTCCTGAGCAAAACCAACGATTCCCGTGTGGGTCAGGTGCATGCCTTCGGCTTTGAAACCACCTTGTCCGCCGATGACTCCAACCGCGCCCGCCTCACGGAGCTTCCTGAGAAAATCGCCGTACTCCGCAAAAATCAACCAGAAACTCTGTCTCGGCACGCCTTCCGGTTCCATCATCACGATTTTCCCGCGGAAGCGCGAGACATTGGCGATTTCACCATCCAAATCGAACAGATTAGCGGTGACCACCTCCGCTTCTACTCCGCCCTGCGGCGTCGAACCGGTCCAGCCCATGGCATCCACGGTTAACTGGCGATGCAGCGGGCTGAGCAACTCGGCCGAGGCGCTGCCACGGGTCCAACCCTTCCACATGGACCATTTCTCCGCGTGCACATTGGCCAAGCCGATGGATTTCATTTTCGACTGGCCCCAGTCGATCGCCTTTTGGGCTTCCGGCGATCCAGTGACGCGAGCGCCGACGTTGTCGCTCAACTCGGTCAGATAAGCAAAGGCATGAGAGTCGTAGAAACCTTCACCGGCAATGCTGGTGAGCGCGGCTTTTGTGCCGTCGTCATCGGGGCCTTTCGGTTTGATTGAGTCTTTGGCCCACGCACCGCTGGCCGCCAGCACGAACGCGAAGGCAATGCCCGGCAACCTCGTCTTCATGCGCGATTCTCCTCTCGGATCGTCCAGATCACCGAAACGTCCACTCTACCATGCCCCTTAAACGCAGTTTTGGGCACGATGGTTCTTCGTTGATTAGAGGATAGCGGTGTAAACGCTCTCGACCTCTGCATCTATAGACACGGCTGGTGCGAACTCCGAAACTGGTAGCTTCAGCCGACTTTACCGTGAGCAGGACGAGCGCCTAAACTTCCAAGGTGATCCTTTCCCGAAGCATAACCTTTTGTTGCGCCCTTCTGGTGTTTGCGGCGTTCTGCACGACTATCGCGCGGGCGCAGGAACCCACAAACAAGCCAACGAGTGAGGCGCCTGCACAAAGCTCCCCACAAAAGGAAAAAGGCCTGGAGAAGCCACAGCTTCCGTTCCAAATCCAGTTGCTGGAAACTCACGTACGCTTCGAGGCCAACGGCGATTCGCGCAAAGAAGTTCACACCATCGTGAGGATCAACAATATTTTGGGAGCCCAGCAGTTCGCGCGAATTTCGTTCGACTACAACCGTTCATTCCAGAACGTTGAGCTTCCCGTGATTCATGTGACTCATGCGAATGGCGGCATGTCTGAGCTGCTGCCCAGCGCGGTCACCGATGCTCCGAATCCCGCGGTCGCGCCGTTTCCCGCCTATCAGGACGTGCGGGTGAAGTCTGCGCGGATTTTAGGATTGCAAGAGGGCGACACGGTGGAGTATCGGGTGATCACGACTACGACGAAATCGCCGCTGGCGCCGGACTTTTGGCTGGAGCATACGTTCGACCGGTCAGGACAAGTGCTGGAAGAGCATTACGAACTGGAGTTGCCCGCGGCGCGGAAAATCGAACCGCGGATCAGTCCTACCGCGCCAACGATGGCGAAGGAAATTACCGGGTCCGCTGAGCACGCCTTCACGATTTATAAATGGAAGCGCACGTATTCGCCGGATAAAGATGGAATCCCCAGCGAAGCAGCAGCAGGCACGTCGACATCGCCGGATGTGGCAGTTTCAACCTTATCGTGGGAAGGCCTGTCGTCCCGGTTGGCGGAATTGCTGCTGCCTGGCGCAAAGCCAATCAAAGAAGCCAAATCCGGCGAAGAATCGATGAAGGAGTTGAGCCGCCGACCCGATATAGCGGATACGGTGCGTGAAAAGACAGCGGCACTGACACGGAACTGCAAAAGCGATCTGGAGCGCATGAAAGCGCTCTATGGATTTGTGGCCACGCAAGTCAATACCGTGGATCTGCCTCTCGGTACGTCTGAGTTCCGCGCGCGACCGGCAGCGGAGATTTTGGATTCCGGTTATGCCACCGGAGAAGACAAATACGCGCTGTTTGCGGCATTGGTTGCCTCAGTGAATCTGCGGGCGGACCCGGTGCTGACCGGATTTTGCGACAAGAAAGCGGCGGCGATGCCGAGCATGTTTAAGCATTTGGTCATACTGGGGTCGACCAAAGAGCGCCAGTATTGGCTCGATCCCATCGTGGAAGTGGCGCCGTTCGGAATGATCTCGCCCACAGAAGCGAAATGTGCATTGCTGTTGCGGCGGGACTTTTCCGTGACCAATGGCGCTGGACAGGAGTGGGTCAATACGCCGGTGACGTTGCCGTTTGCGGCGTTCCAGAAAGTCAGCGTGGACGCGGCCATCACCGACACGGGCGAACTCACCGCGAAAGTGAAATACGTTTTGCGGGGAGAAAATGAATTGCTGCTGCGCGTGGCGTTTCATCAGGCGCCCAAGGATCGATGGAAAGACATCGCCACGATGCTGGCGATTTCCGACGGATTTCGCGGCCAGGTGACAAGGGCGCAAGCTTCGGATGCGCTGGCGACGGAAGAGCCGTTCACGGTGGAATACGAATTGACGCAGTTGAAATTTGTGGACTGGTCCAAAAAGCCGGTGCGCATTCCCGCACTGCTGCCGCAAATTGGTTTGCCGGAGCTGCCCGGAGCGCAGGCGCAGGGGAAAATAGCCCCGAAAATTGAATTGGGCACACCGCTGGACGTGCAAACGTCCATGGTGTTGCGATTGCCGGAAGGCACCACGGTGCAGACGCCGGCGGGCACTTCGCTGGCGCGCGACTATGCGACCTACACATCAAAATATTCGAGTTCCCAGAATACGGTGGTGGCTTCGCGAAGAGTGGATTTCCTGAAGCGCGAGATTTTGGCCGATCGCGCGGTGGACTATACGGCGTTCATGCACGTGGTGCAGAACGATCAGGCGCAACGACTGATCCTGGTGCCCCCGGCTTCGCTTCCAGGCGATGCGAAAGCCGCGACTGCCGCAGGCAAACCATAATTCGAAAATTTCAAATCAGAAAACAGAAAATCGCAAAACCGCTGGGTTCCATCGATTGCGCCAGGGTCAGCGGATTTCCATCACTTCTTTTTCTTTGGAGGCGGAAAGCTCTTCGACCTTTTTGGTTTCGGCTTGCGAGACCTTATCGAGTTCTTCGAGAGCGCGCTTTTGTTCGTCCTGGCTGATTTTCTTGTCTTTTTCCAGCTTATCGATGGCTTCCTTGAGGTCGCGGCGAATGTTGCGGATGGCGGTGCGGTGGTTTTCCAGCGCTTTGTGAATGTGCTTCACCAGCTCTTTACGGCGCTCCTCGGTTGGAGAAGGAATGGGGATGCGGACGACTTTGCCGTCATTAGTGGGATTGAGACCCAGGTCCGACGCGCGGATGGCTTTGTCGATCAGCGGAACCGCGCTGGGATCCCATGGGGAAATGACCAACATGCTTGCGTCGGGAACAGTAACGCTACCGAGTTGGTTCACGGGCATGGGCGTACCGTGATAGTCGACCCGCACGTGGTCGAGGATGGCTACATTCGCGCGTCCGGTACGAACGGCGGCCAACTCCTTGCGAAAATCCTCGACGGCCTTTTCCATACGTGTTCTCGCCACACTATGCGCTTCCTTTGTGCTAGTAATCGTGGTCATATTTGAATCCTCAATTTCCAAGAGTTGCTTTAACGTTCAATTTCCATTGTTCCGTACCACGCAGAACGGGAAAAACCATGGATCGCTTTAATTCGGTGAAACGATCGAGCCGACGCGTTCACCAAGCACAGCCCGACGAATATTGCCGGGCTTGTGCATGTTGAAAATCACGATGGGCATGCCATTATCCATGCATAGCGAAATCGCCGTGGCGTCCATGACCTTCAGGTCCTGATGCAACACCTCGCGATAGGTGATTTGCGCGAAAAACTTGGCGTCGGTAACCTTTTCCGGATCGGCGTCGTAGATGCCATCCACGCGCGTCGCTTTCAGGATCACATCCGCTTTGATTTCCATGGCACGCAAAGCCGCGGCGGTATCGGTCGAAAAGTAGGGATTGCCGGTGCCGGCGGCAAAGATGACCACGCGGCCCTTCTCCAAGTGGCGTGTGGCCCGGCGACGAATGAACGGCTCACAGACCTGGTGCATTTCGATGGCGCTTTGCACCCGCGTGTGTACCCCCACTTTCTCGAGGGCGTCTTGCAGCGCCAAGGCGTTTAATACCGTTGCCAGCATGCCCATGTAATCGCCGGTGGCGCGGTCGATCTCGAAACCCTTCTGGCGCCCGCCGCGGAAGATGTTGCCGCCGCCGACCATGATGGCGATCTGTACACCAAGCTGATGCACATCGCGTAATTCCTTGGCGATGGCATAGACGGTTTCGTTGTCGATACCAAATCCTTTGGGACCTTGCAGCGATTCACCCGATAATTTCAGCAGCAGGCGATGGTACGCAGGCGTTTTGGGCGCGCTCTTGGTGAGCAGCTTCGATTTTGGTGGCATGTCTCTCCGTTAATCTGGGCGAAACCTTGCAAATTGTAGCAAACAATGGGTGAAAGCGGGTGTGCCGGCGGACACAGGAGCCGTGACTCGTGATCCGTGACCCGCGCGTCGTGCCAGGAATTTTGGTTCACGGGGCCATGTTTGTGCGTACGCTATTGTGCGAAGCGTTTGGACACTATTCCGGAAAAACGCCAATCCTAATACCGGTTCCTTTATGCAAAAGGAGAGATTCCTCGCTGCGCAGACTCCGCTCGGGATGACGGGTTTCCTTCAAGCCTTAGTGCTCCGAGTCGGCGGGAGCGGGAGAGGGGCTGAAGGAAGCGCTGCCGGAGCCGCTACTTTCGCCGACCTTGAAGCGGGCGAAGCGCCGAACGGTGATGTTTTCGCCGAGATTGGCGATGGCGGCGTTGATCATCTCGCCGATGGTCTGGGTCTCGTCCTTGATGTAATGCTGCTCGTACAAGCAAGTCTCTTCGTAGAATTTCTCCATCTTGCCCTGGACGATTTTCTGAATAACCTGCTCGGGTTTACCGGTAGAGCGCGCCTGCGCGGTATAAATCTCGCGCTCATGCTCGAGCATCTCCGGCGTAACGTCCTCGCGGCGAATATAGCGCGGGTCGACTGCGGCGATGTGCATGGCCAAATCGTGACAGAGGCGCTGAAACGCTTCGGTGCGGGCCACGAAATCGCTCTCGCAGTTGACCTCAACGATCACCCCGATTTTTCCGCCGGCATGAATATAGTGGCCGATCAAGCCTTCGGTGGCTTCGCGCGCAGCCTTCTTGGCCGCGGCGGCCTGACCTTTCTTGCGCAGAACGTCGATGGCTTTCTCGATGTCGCCATTGGCCTCCACGAGGGCGGCTCGGCAATCGCTGAAGCCGGCATTGGTGCGCTCGCGAAGTTCCTTAACAAGCTTAGCGGGTATTTCCGTAACTGGTTTACTTGTACTCATCCGGTTTGCAGTTTTGAGTCATAGGTTCAAAGTCTTAAGTAAGACCAGAACCCACAACCAAAACTTCCTTTCTGAAGAGCGGCCCGCCGCAGTCGGCTCGGCGCCATAGGATGCCATTCAGGAGAAATCCATGGCTCTTTGATGTGCGCTGTCGCTTCCCGGCCATCGATTTCGAACTTACCGCTGAAAACTCAAGACTTAAGGCTGCTACAAGAGTGGCCCGGCGTAAGATAGTTGCTCAGCGCCGGGCCAAAACGGAAACTAGCCGTGCGCGAAAGTTAGCGCTTTTCCTCGTCCGGAGGAACGGTAGTCTCGGCCGCTTCGATGAAAGCCTCCGAGCCCTCGACGAAATCGCCTTCCTGCTTTTCGTACTGCTCGTACGCGCTGGTGTCGACGTATTCCACACCGGCTTCGTGGGCCTGATCGGCGGCAACTTTCTGATCCGCCACTTGGGACTGTTCGTAGATCGAGCGGCCTTCGGCGACGGAATCGGCAATCTTGGTAGTGAACAAGCGAATTGCCCGGAGAGCATCATCGTTGCCGGGAATAATCCAGTCGACCATGTCGGGATCGCAATTGGTATCGACCACGCTAACCACAGGAATGCCCATGCGACGCGCTTCCTTTACGGCAATTTCTTCGGCATTGGAATCGATCACAAACAGCGCATCGGGCAACTGGGCCATGTTCTCGATGCCCTCTAAATTCTGTTGCAGGTGCTTCATCTCGCGATCCAAACGCGAGCGCTCTTTTTTGGAGAGCTGATCCATGCGGCCGTCTTCGGTCATGGCCTTCAGGAGCTTCAAGCGCTTGATGGATTTCTGAAGCGTGGCCCAATTGGTCAGCGTGCCGCCCAGCCAGCGATGATTCACGTAGTAAGCGCTGGCACGCTTGGCTTCTTCCGCGATGGCTTCCTGGGCTTGGCGCTTGGTGCCCACGAACAAAACGGTGCGGCCGTGGCTGGAGATTTCGCTCACGAAACGGCTGGCTTCGCGGAACATCTTCAGGGTCTTCTGCAAATCGATGATGTGAATGCCGTTGCGCTCCCCGAAGATGTACTCCTTCATCTTGGGATTCCAACGGCGCGTCTGGTGACCGAAGTGAACGCCGGCCTCCAGCAGCTCCTTCATGGTGATTTCTACCGCCACTTTCCCTCCTTGGTAATTGGCTGCTTTTCGTAGCTGCTGTCGCGAGGCCCTGGCCGGAACCAGCGCCACGCTTGGAGCTCCGCAACAGCCTCTTGCCGGCTTCTTGCCGGCCGTGATCTTGGCGGAAAGATTTTGGTCCTGCCGCCAGAGCTCATAAAACTGCTCCCACGCACGCGCCGAGCAGATCCTTCGTCGCGATGCGCGGCACCCGGCGATTAGCGCTTGGTGAACTGGAAGCGCTTGCGCGCACCCTTCTGCCCGTACTTCTTGCGTTCCTTCATGCGCGAATCGCGCGTCAAAAAGCCGTTCTTGCGCAACGCCGGCCGCAGTTCCGGATTGAAGCGGCTGATCGCGCGAGACAAGCCCATGCGCACCGCTCCGGATTGGCCGCCAACCCCGCCACCCTTGGCCGTGGCCACCACATCCACCTGGTCCAACAGGCTGGTGAACTTCAACGGCTCGGTGGCGTCGTGCTCCCACGCATGATTCGGGAAATACTCTTTCGCCGGCCGGCCGTTCACGGTGAATTTGCCGCTGCCTGCCCGCACAAACACGCGGGCAATGGATTCCTTGCGACGGCCGGTTCCGTGAAACCATGTCTTGCTTCCCACTGCGGGCGTTTCCGAAGTACTCAATGCTCCTCCTCACAAAGGCTCACGCTGCTCAATTGACGAGACGAGTCCATAATTCCTTAAACTTCACGCTCGGAAGGCTCCCCGCTAAGGCACCACTTAGAAAGGAACGACCAACGTGCGGAAACGCTCGTAGCAACCCGGCGGCGCCGGGGAATCCTTAAAAGGCGACCGGCTGGGGCTTCTGCCCAGCGTGGCGAGCCAGACCGGCGGCGTCGCGATACACCCGCAGTTTCTTGGCGCGGCTGGCACGCAGCTTATTCTTGGGCAACATGCCCACAATGGCTTCGCGCACCACCCATTCCGGTCGAGTCTCCCGAACACGCTTGGCCGGCACGGCTTTCAATCCTCCCGGGTAGCCGCTGTGCGAGTAGTACACTTTCTGATCCACTTTGTTCCCGGTCATCTTAATCTTGTCGGCGTTAATTACCACCACGTGGTCGCCAGAGTCCAAAAAGGGTGTAAAACTAGGCTTGTCCTTGCCAATCAGGATGCGCGCCGCTTTAGTGGCCAAGCGCCCCAGCGCCTTATCGGTCGCGTCCAGAACAAACCATTGCGCGCCCACTTGGAGCGCATCTGCTTCTTCACCCTTGGGTACGTACGTCCTCATTGCAATCAGTCACACCTTTCCCTTTGTAGACAAAATGTAAGTTTAGAGGTTGACATGAGCTTTGTCAACGAAGTGGTTCACAGCGATGTGCCGGCCATGAGCGGAGGCTATTTCGAAATCGCCAAATCGAATGGGTTTGGCGAATCAGTGGCAAAACTCGCAGGCGCGACCCACTGTGCCGAGGCCCAGTAATTCGATTTTTGGTGACAGATCGCCGGGCTTGCTGGGTTCATCACTCATCAGAGCGGTGCTGAGATATTTCTTGTTGTCGTCGCAAAACACCGTAGCCACCACCGCGCTGGGCGCAATTCTTTCCTGCGCTTGCACCGCGGCGAGGAAATTGGCTCCCGAGGAAATGCCCACCGCCAGGCCCAAATTCGTAGCCAACCTTTGAGCCATTTGAATCGCATCGCCGTCGGAGACACTGATGACCTCGTTGAGTTCCTTCAACTGTACGATTTCGGGCACGAATTCGTCGGAAATACCTTGAATGCGATGATTGCCCACCTTGCATCCGGTGGATAACGTTGGCGATTCCGCCGGTTCCACGGGATGAACGCGTATCGAATGGTCCTGTTGGCGAAGATATTTGCCCACGCCCATCACTGTTCCGCCAGTACCGACTCCCGCGACAAATGCTTGCGGCCTTTTCCCCACCGACAACAGCTGCGACCAGATTTCCGGGCCGGTTGTTTCTTCGTGGGCTTCACAATTCGCCAGATTCGAAAATTGCCGAGGCAAGAACACATCTTTCCGCGAAGCGGCAAACTCCTCGCACATGTGGATGCTGCCCAAAAAACCTCCATCGCCCTTGCTGACGGACACAACTTCGGCGCCATAGCTGCGGATCAGGTGTACACGCTCCTGGCTCATCCAGTCGGGCATAAAAATCTTCACCGGATGGCCAAGCATGCGTCCAATAGCAGCGAAGGCAATGCCGGTGTTCCCGCTGGTGGCTTCCGCAATGGTGTCGCCAGGAGAAATCTGACCGTCGAGGTAGGCCTTCTGCAGAATGCGCAGAGCCATGCGGTCCTTGATGCTGCCGGTCAGGTTCAAATATTCGGACTTGGCGAACAACACGCGGTGCGTGCCGCGATAACGGAAGTGAATGGATACCAAGGGAGTGTTACCGACCAAACGGCCCAGGGCTTTAAATTTGGAGGTCTGTACATCGAGTGCGGTAGTCATGATGGTTCCTTTGTGGCATGTTTGAGGCGATTCGGCAAGTCCCCAGCGCACGGGTCAGTCATCGTGGCACATAAGCGCGCAATACGCTGAGCCAAATAGAGTTGTTTGATGCCAATTAGTGTGCCGGTTTGGCGGTTTCATCACTGGCGCACACGGCCAGAATGTACCAGGCGCCATGCGGCAGCCACTGTTCTTGCCAGCGCCAATCATTGTCGGCGCCGGTCTGCTTGTAGGTCAGGTTGTAGTCGATTCCGTCTTCATCTTTGAACCCGGCGGTAATCCCATTGGAAATGCCGCCAGGTGCATTGGTAAATTCCCAGGAATCGAAAAACATGTACCGCGGGTTGTTGCGCCCGACGCCATTCATCATCGAGGAATCAAAGGGATTCAGTCCCAAGATCCAGTTGAGCTGGCCGGCGGCAAAAGTGCGCAGCTGCTTTTGGAATTCGGGGTCATCGGGGAACTGTTTGGCGGCGAGTCGCGCCGCCGCAGCCAACGAAGCCAGCCGGGCATTCTCGCCCTGCCACCAGGGCGCCACTTCGGTATTGTGCGGGAAGAAAAACCGGGTGCTGCGATTGCCATCCTTATCTTGGGTAAGCTGGCGCGCATAGTCGAAGGGATTGTTCACTTCACGATTCAGCGCCAATTGAGCTTGCAAGGATTTCTTGACCGTTTCGCGGACCTTCTGCTGCACGTCCGGTGCGGCGATCTCCTGGTAGTAAAGGAGACTGACGACCGGCAGGCCGGCATCGGAAGCGTGAAAGAATGGGCGAGTGGCATCGTCGGCGCGCCAATAATTGGAATAGGAACCGTTGCTAATGAGTCGCGCCATTAAGCTGGCGGCGCGCCGGTCCGCTGCCGTTTTGTACACGGGCTTCCTGGTGGCGCGATAGAGCTCGGTGGCGGCCATTAGCGCGCAATAGTCATCAACGATGTTTTCCTTGCCATCATTGGTGAGCTTCGGATTGTTTTTCTCCAGGAAGTCGAAGGCATCCTCGGCAGCCTTCCGATAGTCCGCACTCTTAAACTCACCTGAGAAGGGAAAGGTGCTGGCGATCGCCAAGGCGGCAATGGCAACACCACCGCCGGAGCGATAACTGACTTCATATTCGAGATCGTTGTTGGCCTGCTCGATCATGTCGCGGGGGGCCTGGTTGCTGGACTGATAGATACCGAACTTCTTCATTTCGCCGGCCACTTTGCGCAATTCGGGAACCTGGTTGGTGCCCCCCGTGGAAATGGAGCGATAGAACGAGCCGTCGGGGACCTTTACGCGCACCAAGTAGTCGGCGCCGAACATGGCTTCGTCGAGCATGTGATCCTGATAGCGAACGGTCTCGGGAATAGCGCGAGTCGTCAGCAATTCATTGCCCTTGAACAGGTTGTAGATCACCAGGGGGATCTGCTGCGGATTGAAGTAGGTCGAGAAAGATAAGTGCGAAAGATGCTTGCCATAATCTCCGGTGGCGTCCCACCAACCGCCGTGAGCATCGAGGCTTCCGGTTTTCTTGCCGTCAAAGTGCAGCTGCCGGTCGGCCTGATCCATCCGGCCGCTGCTGCGCTCTTCTTTGAAGTAATAGATGGCGTCGGACAGCGTGTTGCGCTCGAGCAATAGGCGCTGAATCAAAAACGGATAGGAGTGCACGCTGCTATCACCGGACGTGCAGACCAGATAGAAAGTGCCCTCGATCGAGAAGGAGTCGAAATCAATAGTCCAGAAATCCCAGTCGCGCCATTTTTTCACCGGGCCGGGGTGCTGCACAGGAATGTCCAGCACTTTGTGGTGATCGCGAGCGTCGTTCAATGCGCAGGCGGTGAACTGATCCTGCGAGCTGCCGAGAATCACAGCGTGCTTCGGCCCGTTGGCGGAGTATCCAACTTGATTGATCAGAATTTTCGCGTCATCGGCCTGCACCGCCGAAGCCAGGAAAAGGGCGAACGTTCCCACTAAAGCGAAATCGGTTAAAAGGCGCATAGAACCTCTCGAATTTTTTGTGGATTAATGGCGTGTCGAGCATAGCGAGGATTGGCGGGAGGGCCAGTGCTGGCCAGCACCATTCTGGTGTACTTTAAAACGATTTAGTAGAAATTGCGAGTTCGGCTGACAGCCCGCTCGAGCGTACTCATTTGGAGTGAAGTACCACCCCTAACCCGGCTGATTTTCCGCAGGTGGTTGGGCTCAAAAGGACGGAATACCGGCGCATAGGTTAGTGCTGGCCATCACACCCCGGCGTGCCGAATGTACTGGCATCTCTCCTCCCGCAGGCAGACGCTCGCACCGGAGGTCTCCCCATGATCAATCCAAAAGTGGCCGACCTGGCCGGGCCAGGTATCGGCAACTACGAAGAACTGGAAAAAATCCTTCCCAATGATTACACCAGCTTGCTCAATCGCAGAGACACACAGAAAGCCATTTTCGCGGTCAAGCGGTTTATCGAGGACAACCTTTGCAAAGAGCTGAACCTGATCATGGCGACGGTTCCGCTCATCGTGGACATCGAGAGCGGCGTGAATGACATGCTCGACCGGGACGGTTCGCGCACTCCCATTCAATTCCACATCTCGAACGACCACGAAAAGCATCCCGTCGACGCGCAGATCGTCCAAGCGGCCACCAAGTGGAAGAGAACCGCGCTGCGCTATTTCGGGATGCGCCTCGACGAGGGGCTGTGCACGGACATGCGCGCGGTTCGCAAGGACTACTTCCTGGATCACGACCACAGCGTATACGTCGATCAGTGGGACTGGGAACGGGTTATGTCCCCGGAGCAGCGCAATCTGGAGTTTTTGAAGAAAATCGTCAACAAGATCTGGAAGGTTCTGACCGAAGCGGAACGATATGCCCAGGAACTGTTCCCCGATTTGCGTTCGAAGAAATATCCGCGGTTGCCACAGAAACTGACGTTCCTGCACGCCGAGGAACTGCTCCGGATGTATCCCGACAAGCCGCGCAAGCAACGGGAAACAGCCATCCTGCAGGAGTGCCCGGCGCTGTTCATCATTGGGATCGGCTATCCATTGGAAGATGGTTACCCGCACGAAATGCGCGCCGCCGATTACGACGACTGGGTGACTCCAACGGAAACCATTGATGGGCGGCAATGCCACGGATTGAATGGCGACATTCTGGTTTGGAATCACGTGACCAAACGGCGCCATGAACTTAGTTCCATGGGCATTCGCGTGAATTCGGAAACGCTAAGAAAGCAGCTGGAATTGTCGGCGCAACTGGACTTTCTGAAATTCCCCTATCACCAGGCTATTTTAAAGAATGAGATTCCGCTAAGCATCGGCGGCGGAATTGGCCAGTCGCGCACACTAATGCTAATTCTGCGGAAGGCGCATCTTGGCGAAGTGAGCGTTACGGTTTGGCCGAAAATCCTGAAGGAGATTTGCGCCAAGAAAAACATTTACGTACTGGAGTAACCCGAACAGATCCGAGTACTGGCACAAGAAGGCGAAACATAGCGAGCGAAACGGGCAGTCGGTTAAGTCATGGGGACGAATGATGAGCGCCGGCTGCCCGTTCTTTCTGGTTGACGAACTGAGGTGGCATTTCCGAAATTGGCCGAGAATTAGTGGCCCAGGAATTTCTCGATCTTGGTCACTTCGGTATCGGCCATGTCGAAGTACTTTTGCGCGTTCTTGAGGTCCTGAGCTTTCAGCGCGTCATTTCCCTTAGCCAGATAGAGCTGCATACGCTGCTCGGACGAGGCAATGTCGGAGCGCAGATTGTAACCCGCGGCGGCCTGCTGCTGGCGCAGTGTGGCCAGGCTCTGTGATGCCGTTTGTGCGCGGATGTTCAGCTTGTCCGCCTGGTCTCCCATTTTTGCAATGTCTTCCGGAGAAGGTCCGGCGGGCGCAGCGGGAGCCTGAGCAGCAGCGTCGGCGCGTGACGGTGTTGGATTGCCGCTGGCCATGTCGTGAGCAGTTGGTTTGCTGCCCGGTTTTGCCGCGGGCTTGTCGGACATAGTCACCGCGCCGGTCTGGGCATCAACGCGCATACTGCCCTTTGGGCTGTCGATAGAGACGTTGCCATTGGAATCAACCTTCAGGCTGCCCTGATCACTTTGCAGGGAAACCAGGGGCTTGGAATCGCTGGAAGAACCAGCCGCGTTGCCGCCGGAATTGTCCGTGGATGGTGCCGTTGCTTGATCCGTCGTGGCCGTCGAGTTCGCCGAGTTGCTATTGCTCGGGAACATGGCCTTGTCAGGGTCAGCGTGTGTCTTGAAGCGCCGCGGGATGGTCATCCCCGCGGTGATAATCACTCCAACTCCCACCAAGGCGCCAATCGCCAGCCACATGCCGCGTCTCGAACTTGGTTGGGCAACCGGCGGCGGAACCGCGCCGGCAGCGGAGGGCGTCATGGGCGAAGTCATCGGTACCGTTTGGGGTGGGGCTGGCGTAGCTGCCGGGGTGGGAGCTGGCGCAGGCGCGGGAGTGCGCGGCGCGGGCGTGGCCGGCACCCGTGGCGTGTGCGGCGTGTCCACCAGGGTAGTCATTCCCGAAGGCTTGGGAGTTGGCGTCACGGCAGTGGTACCCGATGCCGGTAATGCCGAGACTGGAACGGTGCCCAAGGCCGCACGAAACGCATCGGCCGACTGGAACCGGTTGGCAGGGTCCTTCGCAATGGCCATCATGATGATTTGGTTGAGGCCTTCCGGCAAATCGCCACGAAGGGTGATGGGCTCAGGCGGCGTTTCGTTCAGGTGCGCGGTCATCAGGGAATACTGCGAATCGCCCTTGAACGGAAGTTTGCCGGTGAGCATCTCGTAGAGCGATACCCCAAAGGAATAAATGTCGGAGCGAGCATCGGCGGACTCGCCGCGGACCTGTTCCGGCGGCATATAGTTCAGGGACCCCAGCGTGGTGCCGGTGGTTGTGAGTGAGCCATCGGTTATGGAGCGAGCGATGCCGAAATCCATCAACTTCACTACGCCTTGCGGAGTCAACATCATGTTGGCGGGCTTGATATCGCGGTGAATGATGTTTTGCTTGTGGGCATAGCTTAAAGCCGAGAGCACCTGATCGGAGTAATTGACGGCGTCAGCGGTGGAAATAGGGGCGCGTGCCACGCGATTGGCAAGCGTTTCTCCCTCGACGAACTCCATGATCATGACCAATTGATTTTCGAAGGTCATGGCGGTGCGCAGCGCGGCGATATTTGGATGATTAAGGGCCGCGAGCAAACGAATCTCCCGCAAGAAGCGGTCCGCCAAAGCCTGATTGGCTCCCAGGTCAGGGAGCAGAATTTTCATGGCTTCCACACGGTCCGAGATGACGTTACGCACCTTATAAACTTTGCCCATCCCTCCCATGCCCAGGATGGAGAGGATTTCGTAGTCCCCAATATGCTGGCCCACGTTAAATTCAGCAGTCATAGATCCTCCGGCGGCCCAGCCGCATCTTGCGAGAATACAACAAAGTGACGGCCTAAAATACAACCAGCCCGCGAAGACGGCTGCGGGCTGGCCGGAACTGACGAACGGTCATGGAAGCTCAGTTTTTGACGGTGTCGCCAACCTTCGCTGGTCCAGAACCGGAGAAGGTAGCGGTGGCAGAATCGTCGTCCACTTCGGTGACGGTCGCGTCACCGACCTTGTCTTCCACAGACTTGATGACTTTGCCGGTGGCGGGATCCTTCACCACGCGCACCTGCCGGGAAATGGTCAGCTTGTCTCCGACTTTCACGCCGGCTTTCTTGCCGACGTTTAGGATCAAAGTGTTTCCCGAGGCATCGGCCACCAGACCGGAGATGGTCACGACGCGGGCGGGAATCTTCTCAGCCTCATCGTCCAGCTTGCCACCGACATCGTCGACCGCTTTGTGGGTAGCCTCGCCCAAGATGGTGTTGGCGAAATTGCTGCTGCCCATGTCGAGTGCGCCGCCACCGCCGCCGCTCCACCCACCACCTCCACCTAAGAGCGAAGTGCCCGAGCGCGTCGATTCACCCTGGCCCTGCACCGAAGCCAGGATTTCGCCGGTGGAGACGTTGATCACCCGAGCGGTGATGCCCACAACCGCCTTGGCTTTGTGCTCACCAACACCGCCCAGTCCGAACTTGCCCAGACCATAACCGCCTCCGCCAATGTTGGTGTGCTGATCGTCGCGGCCGAATTGGGTGATCGAGCCGATGATGATGGCGTCCACCCCGAGAACCTTGCCAATTTTCGCGGCCGTGTTGGTATCGGCGCGATCACTGTTGGAGAAGTTCTGCTCGGCCAGGATTTTGTCCAACGCGGAACGCTCCACCAAACGATATCTACCGTCCTTCAGCAGCTTGTCGACCAGCATATCGGATATGCCTTTGCCGATGTCCTGGTTGGAACCGAAGATTTGCTGCACGTAGTTTTGGACCGTGCCGTAGTCAAAATTCATCACCGTTACCAGCCGTTTTGGCCCTTCCGCTCCGGCAGCGGGCGCGGCCGCTTCCTGCGCAGGCGCCGCCGCGCAGATCCAGGCGAATGCGAAAATGAACAGGGCCACACGCGCAACTCGGGAGAGCAACATACAGGGGCTCCTTGATGCAGGCGGGGCTTGCGGAATGGGGTTGAGGACCTTTGGCCCGTCTGCGAATGTGGTTATCTTATGAAATGGGCGCTAGTCTGGCAACGGCGATTTGAGGTTTGTGCCTTCCCGGTACTCGTAGGACCGCACCGTTCGATTGCAGGGACTTGCGCATGCCGCATTCATTCATCGCAAGTTGGGCGTCGCGCCAGGGCCGGCGTGTCTGTATTAAACTACCCTGAGCACTTTACCTGACACCATGAACAAGCAACGCCTGCGCGAACCGCGGTGGCCCGCCTTCGTAGCCATGTTGGCTGCCAGCGCAGTATATTTGGCTTTGCCGGAGCCGTTGTCGGTGGGTCCCGGTTGGCTGCTGCTGGCCATCATCATCCTGCTGATGATTCCGATCGCGATCTCGGCGCGTCGCGGCGATTACAAAGTGACGCGAATTTTGACATTCACTGCAAATGGATTGATTACCCTGGCGATGATTGCGTCGCTGGTGTTGTTGGTGCAAGGGATTCCGCGGCACCTGGAGACGCCAAAAGCAATGCTGCGTTCCGCGGGAGCATTGTGGGTCGCGAACATTCTGGTCTTTGCGCTGTGGTATTGGAAACTCGATGCGGGTGGCCCGTTGGGACGGGAAAGTCCGGGCGGGCTGGCAAAGAGTGCGTTTCTGTTTCCGCAAATGGCGCGTGAAAACCGGGACCCGTGCTGGACGCCGAATTTTGTGGATTATTTGTTCCTTGCCTTCAATACCAGCACGGCATTTTCGCCGACGGACACGGCAGTGCTCTCGCGCTGGGCCAAACTGGGCACCATGCTGCAATCGCTGATCTCGTTGACGATCATCGCACTACTCGCTGCCCGCGCGGTGAACATTCTGTAAGTTGCCGCCCTCCGGCGGCGCTTGGTTGAGCGCAGAGCCTGCGGGCAGGATTTTGCGCGGCAGAATCAACGATTCGGCGAGCAAATATTTATAAAGGTGATCCAGCGGGTGAGGCGGTTCCAGTTGGTCAGCGTGGACCAAGCCGTCGCTTGACGTCCAAGTCCAGCCGGCGATCCCGGTTGTGCTAACCCAAGCCTCCAGTTCCGTGGCGGGAATAGGATGCACAATCAGGCGGACATTCTGGACAAACAAGCGAGCGATCCCTTCGAGGCGGCTGCCCGCAAGTTCTTTGTAGCGGTCTGCCATGACGCGCACCAGAGTGGAAAGTCCGATGGCAAAATGGATCCGGTATTTGGTGTAACGATTGGCGAAAGCGCTCATGGTGTACAGCTCGGGAGCACGGAATAGAATCACGCCGTATCCGAGCTTCTGCAAAGCTACCACCACGTTCGCGGTTTCGGACAACGGCAGGGCCTTTGCGTCCGCCGCAACCAGCGTGGGCGACAAGCAAAACAGACCCAGCGCTCCTTTGCTCTCCTTCAGTTCGTCGGGAGGAAGTTCAGCCAGCGTAGTTGCGATCACATCCTTATTGAGCAGGTCGAGATGACCGAAGCGGCCTGGAGCTAGCACCAGAGCGCGTTTATAGAGCAGTTCGTTGGCCGGCAGAAAATTGTTGTCCGCCGGGAAGACTACCGCTTGCGCATAATCGCCGGCGACGAGAAGCGCATGAATCTCTTGCCGGTTCCAGCGATCGAATGCCGGGCCACTCAATTCGACAGCATCGATTTCCATGCGATGCAGACTAATATCTTCGAAGACTCCCGCCAAGAATTCTTCGGGGCTGGCCAGATTGTGATGCACGGCATAAAGCAGATTGACACCGAGAATACCGACGGCTTCCTGCTGCTGAAGATTGCTGGGATCCCGCAAATTCACATGCAGGATCACGTCGTTGGGCTGGCCACCGGCCATTCGAAGGAACCGCAGGCCGATCCAGCCGTGGCAATCGTTGGTGCCGGAAAAATTTCGCGCGGAGATCGTGTCGACGAAAGAAAAGAATTTGGTGAAGCCACCGCGAGTAACCTGCAATTGAGTAAGCAGTTGCTGCCATTCGTTTTCCAGCATGGCTTGCAGTCGTTGTTTGGACACATAGCGAGTGCCCGCTCCGTACAGGTCGTCGCTCACTTCCTTGTCGTAGGCCGAGATGGTTTTGGCGACCGTGCCGGAAGCGCCGCCGACACGCAGGAACCAGCGCGCCACTTCCTGGCCTGCGCCGATTTCCGCAAAAGAGCCGAAGACGCTGGCATCTAAATTGATGGAAAGCGCTTTCTGATGAGTGCCGAGCTTTTTGGGTGCCTCCATTGCCTCCTCCAACAAAAGAGGACTCTACCATCGGGGCTGGGCGCCCGGAAGGAGAGAAAAAGTTGCACTGGCTGGAAAAGCGAGCGCGAATGCTACAGGGGCAGGCAACCAACAGTATAGGGCTCAGAAAGCACAAAGGCAGTCAAGGTCCGCACGGAGTGGAGCGGGTCAGGTGGCGATTTCAACGGCCGGCGGCGCGCGTCTGAGGAGGCGTTTCTTCTTCCTTGGGAGTGTACTCGCCGGCGGCTCCACGCTCCCATTTTCGATTCAATACCTTATCTGGATTTTGCCGCCGATAAGTCTCGGCGACGTAGCAATTCCAGCATACCGGCAGGTGGGTTTCAAAAACGGCGGGCAACTGCTCCGCCGGGATTTCGTTCCACTGCTTGGCGACCCGTTCGGGAGAAAGTAGCGCAGGGTGACGGTCGTGCCAGTGAATCTCGCCAAAGGGTTTCTGACAATAAGCGCAGGACTTGCCTTTGTACCAATTGGCGACGATATTCCAGACCAGGCAGTGCAGGGGGTCGGCATCTACCTGGCGGAGGCATTCCTGGCCGCAATTGCGTTTCTCGGGCCAGCGCGAGCACTGGTCGAGACGGACTTGCTGCTTGCCGATCAAGGTGGTAGCGGTGGCTTTTGCGGAGTCGATACGCACGGCAGCAGACTGTTGGTTTTCAGGGCAGGTCACGAGCCGCTGGCCACGGTAACGCAGGAAAGTGCGAAATCCCACTGCGGCGGCGAAAACCACCGCTCCAATCACCAGCACCAGGACGGCAGCAAGAATCAAATTGGCGAGGACCATAATCCCTCCTCGGTCCGGGGCAGATCACAGGCAGCCCCTCCCTTTAAGAGAAATTGCAGGAGCAAGGCCAAAGGTAAGGAAAGCCCAAGGAGCGAGAAAGCTGGTGAAATGGAAGGAGTTAAGGCATTTCACGGGCTCGATGCTTGCCTTGACGGCGCAAACCGCAGCGCTGTTCCGCGCAGTGCCCTGCGCGAATTCACTGGGCTTGCGGCAATTCCGCCGATAACTTTGAGCGCGAAAGAAGCTCAACAACCATTTTGTTGACCTTTGCGCAGCGCGTGATGAGTGGCCCTTAGGAGTGCGGTCCGGCTGTGGCCGGCTTCAGAATCGCGCCGGCGCTGGCACGGCCATTCATCAAGACAACGACAGGCTCCGCAAAGCGCAAATGGCGAACGCAGCCGCGCTCTTCTTCGGCTGGTTGGGCCGCCAACCAATTCCAGTCCACCATACCTTCGCCAAGATCGGGATTCACGGTGAAGTAGCCGACCTGAAAGGCCGAGAGGTTCTGAAAAAAATGGCTACCCTGCGAGGGAGTGACTCGGAAATCGCGGAAGCCCGCTTCGAGAATAACGGCAGCCCCGGCAATGTCGTCCCATTCTACGGGAATGCCGAGCCAAGGATCGTTGGAACCCCATCGCCCCACGCCGATTAAGAGATAGGGACGATTGTCTGCGGCGAGCTTGGCGTTGAAATAAGCGACATGGCCGGCGACTTCCTGGCTTTGCGCGCGTTCGAAACGCTGTGAATCGATAACGACGATATCAAACAAATTTGCCACCCGGCCGTTGCCGAGCACCTTAGTGCTCTGAGCGATCAACGTCTGTGGGTCGAGAGACTCGGTGTGTAGTTCCTCGACTTCGTGCGCGACTACCAGAGGGCGTATCTGCAAGAACCCGAACTGCGCATTTTCACCGGCTTGGCGGGGCAAACGCACCGCGAATTCGATTTCGACAGGCTGACCGAATCCGCTTTCGCCATCCTTCACCAGTTCGTCGAGCAACGCGGCTAAGGGGAACAAACCGTAATTGAGAATCGGAGCGAACGTGACCAGGCGCATCCCCGGCCGGCCCAGACCGTCGGTGATGCGATCGTTATCCGCGGAGTATGTGGAACCGAGTGCATCGAGCGTTCCATCTTGCTCGGCGACATCGAGGCTAAAGCGCACCTCGCGCAGCTCCGGAGGAGAAGTCTCCTGCGGAACGTGGTTCACGGAAAGCGCCCAGAAGTCGGTCTGCGACTGCGAGAGGACATCCTCGACAGAAGAGAACTGGATTAAGTGTGCCGGGTAGCGCGGACAGAAAGCCAGGCACTTGCCCCCGTCCACCACGGTGCGGCCAAGGCCCAGCGCCACAGCGGCAATGCCGTCTTCGAAGGTCATCGGCGGAACCGGATAAAAATTGCGGGAACGGGCAACGCCGGAGAAATCCGGATAGAAACGTGTGCCGAAGAAGGACCCAACCACTTGCTGAAGAATGACCGCCATTTTTTCTTCTTCGAGGCGGAACGGAGTAGCACGGACGTAGGCCTTGGCGTGGCGGCTGAACGTGGAGGCATAAACCAGTTTGACGGCTTCGCTGAGCTGATGGAGGCGATGGGCGGAGTCTTCCTGCTGGTTGCCGAGCATGAATGTTTCGTAGACACCGGTGAACGGCTGATATTGCGAATCTTCCAGAAGGCTGGAGGAGCGCACCGCCAGGGGATAGCGTGCTTGCGCCAAATAAGCGCGCAAGTCTTCCAGCAAGGCGGCGGGCAGCACGCCTTCCAAGAACCGCTGCTGAATTTCGTTGTCGTCGGTGGCGTGAATGGCGAAGTCGAGCAAATTATTTTCAGCCATGAAGCGGTCGAACACGTCGGTGGCTATGACTACGGTTGGGGGCACGGTGACCTGCACATTTGGGAAGCGGTGTACGAAACGGCGACGGTGAAGCAAGTGGCGCACGAAGGCTAGGCCTCGAGCTTTCCCGCCCAGGGAACCGGAGCCGATGCGAAGGAAGTAGGAACCGCCGCTGTGGAATGCCGCCGGTTTGAAGTCCCCGATAAGCACATCGCTTTGTTCGCGGCGATATTCGGCGATGGAGTCGATCAAATTGTTGCGCAGGTCTTCGATGGTTGGAAAATCGGAAACCTTGCGAGGACGGAACTTTTGCGCGAGCGCGAACTCGGTGCGCGCGGTGAACCAGTGCGAGAAGTGATTGCGCTCGCCATGATAGGCGATGCTCTCCCCCGGAACCGTGCGCAAGCACTCCTCGAGGGAGTTCAGGTCGGTGGCGCGCGCCACTTCCACGCGATCGGGGGTGCGAAAGACAAAGTCGCCGAAGGCGAATTGCTGGGTGAGGACCTTGCGAAGATCGCGGAGAAACGTCGGCGAACCTTTGCGCAAGAAGGAGTAGCCCTCATCGTAGGCGCGCTGACGAAACAAGGTGCGGCTGGTCTGCAGGACGATGGGAACATCCCCAACTAGGTTGCGGACATTACGGGCCAGCTCGAAACCCGCCTCCACGCTTAACACCCCGCCGTGAGGAAATTCCACGTCACTGACAATGCCCAGCAGGTGCTCTTTGTAGCGAACCGCCAGCGCGAAAGCCTCTTCGTAGTTGGAGCTCAGCAGAATCTTGGGGCGGGCACGCATGCGCATCAGCTTATGGGCCAGATTCACGCCTTCCTGAATCACGCGACGAGTTTGCGAGATGAGCTCGGTGTACATGAGGGGAAGAAAAGAGGAGTAATAGCGAATGTTGTCCTCGACCACCAGGACGACCGGCACGCCCATCATGGAGGCGTCGTGCTCGACGTTGAGGCGGTCCTCAATGTACTTAACGATGGCGATGAGCACCCGGGGAGCGCCTTGCCAAAGGAAAATCTTCTCGATATCTGTGGCGGGATTCTTGGCAACAAAGCGCTTGATCTCACGATAGTCGTAGGCCAGAACCACGACCGGCACCTGGAGACCGGCTTCCTTGATCGCGCGAGCCAATTGCGCGGCGTTCATGTCGCCGACCGCGAGATTGGTCAAGATCAGGTTGTGTTGCGGTTCGGCCTTGGCGCGCTGAAGGGCTGCGCGGCAGTTGGAAACATGGGTGATGCGAGGAATCTGCTGCAGGTGCAAATCCTGCGACTCGCTGATCAGCAACTCATTCAAGCGGCCATCTTCGCGCAAGATGAAGGAGTCATACATGCTGGAAACCAGCAGAATGTTCTGCACCCGATAAGGCATCAGGTTGTCGAAGCCCTCGAACTGCATTTCCACATCGGCAAATGGAATGTGAAGGGACTGCTGCTCCATAGACTAGCCCCGCTGCATGTGAAAACGGCGGGGTGGCTGCGAACCACCCCGCCGAAAAGTGTACTTCCGGATTGGTAGTTAGACGAGTCCCTGATCGAGCATGGCGTCGGCAACCTTGACGAAGCCGGCGATATTGGCACCATACACCAAGTTGCCCGGGTGACCGTATTTCTCTGCGGTCTCGAAGGAGCTCTTGTGGATGGCGATCATGATCTTGTGCAGGCGGTCGTCCACCTCTTCGCGGGTCCAAGCCAGGCGCATGCTGTTCTGGCACATTTCCAAACCGCTAGTGGCCACGCCACCGGCATTGGCGGCCTTGGCCGGGCCATAGAGGATCTTAGCTTCGAGGAACAGCTTGGTGGCGTCGAGAGTGCTGGGCATGTTGGCGCCTTCGGCGACCAGCTTGCAACCGTTCATGACCAGGGTGGCGGCGTCTTTGGCGTTGATCTCGTTCTGAGTTGCGCTGGGGAAGGCACAATCGGCCTTGACGGTCCAGATGGGGTTGTAGTCGAGCTTGGCATCGTGCGGAATGTACTTGGCGGTCTTGAACTTGTCGGCATATTCCTTGACGCGGCCGCGGCGCACGTTCTTCAGTTCCAGAACGAAGGCCAGCTTTTCGCGGTTGACGCCTTCGGGATCATGAATAACGCCGTCGGAGTCGGAAATAGCGATAACCTTGGCGCCCAGATCGAGCAGCTTTTCAATGGTGTATTGAGAGACGTTGCCGCTGCCGGACACCAGGCACAGCTTGCCGTCGAAGGAATCTTTCCTGGTCTTGAGCATTTCCTGCGCGAAATAGACGCAGCCGTAACCAGTGGCTTCCGGACGGATCAGCGAGCCGCCCCAGTTCAGGCCCTTGCCGGTCAATACGCCGGTGAAACGGTTCGCGAGCCGCTTGTACTGTCCAAAAAGGAAGCCGATTTCGCGGCCACCCACGCCGATGTCACCCGCAGGGACGTCGGTATCAGCGCCGATGTGGCGGAACAATTCGCTCATGAAGCTCTGGCAGAAGCGCATGACTTCGTTATCGCTCTTGCCCTTGGGATCAAAATCGGAGCCGCCCTTACCACCGCCCATGGGCAGCGTAGTGAGCGAATTCTTGAAAACTTGTTCGAACGCCAGAAACTTCAGGATGCCCAGATTGACCGAGGGATGGAAGCGCAGCCCGCCCTTGTACGGCCCGATGGCGCTGTTCATCTCAATGCGGAAACCGCGGTTGATCTGAACCTGGCCAGCATCATCGATCCACGGCACACGGAACATCAGTACGCGCTCGGGCTCGATCAATCTCTCGAGGATGCGAGCCTTCTGATATTCGGGATGCTTGGTAATGGCGGGACCGAGACTTTCGAGGACTTCCTGGACGGCCTGGAGAAATTCGGGTTCTGCGGGGTTTTTAGCTCGGGCGATAGCTAGAACGTCTTTAATATAGTCTCCGGTCTGTTTAAGGGCCGGAGGATGGGTAAGTGTAGCCATGAAACAATCCTCCTGTTCGGATTTGTGAGTTGGAATGGCATGAAGATGTTGCCGCCATAAGCCGACGGGTGGGGCTGAGCGCGATGCAGATTGATTAAAACTGATCGGGCCACTTGCCGCCGTGATATGAATCACGACGACGCGTACTTAACAACAGGCACAACCTACCACTTTGGCTTGTAGGTGAAAGTGATTTCCGGCCAGCCCGAGTAGCGCGAGAGAGCCATTTTGGCTGGCAGGAGAATTGGTGTTGGGACAATTGAAGAAGTGTTCGCCGGTCAAGAATTCAGCGCAACGATTTGGGTGTGCAGCTTGTCGAATTGCAGCGAGCCGAGACCGCGTTGCTCCGCCATCCCCAGGTACGGCAGCGCGGGCGGATCAAGGTTCCAGTAGGC
>Ga0187782_10000404_pt1 | contig 28767 bp, 22 predicted proteins | sample 0715_SJ02_MP15_2_FD_132454 | JGI IMG/M metagenome (GOLD analysis project Ga0187782, IMG submission 132454) | Tropical peat soil microbial communities from peatlands in Department of Meta, Colombia - 0715_SJ02_MP15_20_MG | ecosystem: Environmental > Terrestrial > Soil > Wetlands > Peat | place... | reverse complement strand
TCTACTCGACAATGCTGCCGAGTAGAAATCGGCGATTCGATCAGAATCGCCGTCCCGAGCGAACATCGTGAGCCGAGGGACCTCTCTTCCAGCCTCACTTCTACTCGACAATGCTGCCGAGAAGAATTCGGCGATTCGATCAGAATCGCCGTCCCGAGCGAACATCGTGAGCCGAGGGACCTCTCTTCCAGCCTCACTTCTACTCGACAATGCTGCCGAGTAGAATTCGCCGTAACTCCAACAAAACAAACGATCGGCGTCCAAGTTACTCGACAATTTTTCGGGGGGTCTTCTGCGTCGCTGGACGGTCGAAAAATCGCCGTTGGGGAAAATGGCAATCCCGGGAAAGGCGAATTCTGCCGGGCTGAAGTCCCCGGCGCTACGTTCAAATCCTCGTCGCGCGCTGGGCAAGAAGGACCCCTTCGGGTTCCCTAAGGGCAAGCCGGCGCTACGTCGAACCCTGTGCGACCGCGCTACGCGGTGCTTCTCGCGTCGAGGCAGGGCGTGACCGTTTCAACATGCGCGGGAACGGGCGGCGCGGGGCGGGCTCGCGAGCGGGTTAAACTCGTTTCATCGGCGTTTTTCGGGCGGTGCCAGCAAGTGTGCGCGTTGGCCGCAAAGCGCCGGGACCTGGGACGAGGGAATCCGCTTGAGCGCTCGCGCAGAAACGATTACCGCCACGCCCGCAACGGGGCCGTGGCTTTACAAACCGTGGCTCGACCTGCTGGTCGGGTGCGGAGCGTGGTCCGCGCCGCTGCTGGCGATCGCCACGCTCATGACGCCCGCGCATACGCACGCATGGGCCGTCACGTTTTACGCGCTCGCCATCGTCTTCAACTATCCGCACTTCATGGCGACGGTCTATCGCGCCTATCACACGCGCGAAAATTTCGAGAGATACAAAATCCTGACGCTGCACGTCACGCTGCTGATGGCGCTGACGGGCGTGCTGCTGCATGCGTCGCCGAAGCTGCTGCCGTGGGTCTTCACGCTCTACATCTGCTGGAGCCCGTGGCACTACACGGGGCAGAACTACGGCTTGTTGATGATGTTCGCGCGGAGGAGCGGCGCGGCGATCGCGACGGCCGAGCGCCGGTGGATGCGAGCGGCGTTTATCGCGTCGTATCTGATGCTGCTCATGAGTTTCGAGACCGGAAAATCGAGCGATCCGCTGATTCTTTCGCTCGGGCTGCCCGCGAACTTTACATTGTGGGCGAGGCTCGCACTCGGCGCAGCGTTCGCGCTGTTTGCGGCGCTCGGCTTTTGGCGGCTGGTGGCAGAGAGCGGTTTCGAGGCGATGGCCGCGCCGCTGCTGCTCGCGTTCACGCAGTTCCTCTGGTTCGTGCTGCCCACGCTGCTCGAAATGCGCGCGACCTACCACATTCCGCAGACGCAATACAGCAGCGGCGTGCTGGCCGTGCTGCACTCGGCGCAATATCTGTGGGTAACGAGCTACTACCAGCAGCGGGAGGCGCGCGCGGCTGGACAATCGAAGTGGCGGATGGCGGGCTACTTCGTGACGCTGATTGCGGGCGGCATCGCGCTGTTCATTCCCGGGCCATGGCTGGTGAGCTACATCCTGCGCTTCGATTTCACCACCAGCCTGCTGATCTTCACAGCGCTCGTGAACATTCATCACTTCATTCTCGATGGGGCCGTGTGGAAGCTGCGCGACTCACGCGTCGCATCTCTGCTGATTGGCTCCAACGCGAAGGGCGCCGCAAGCGCGGAATCAGCGAGCCGCAAGCTGGGCGCAGCGTCGTCAAAGGTGGCGCGCGTGTTTGCCGCGCCCGCGTATCGCGTGGCACTTGCGGGCGTTCTTCTGCTGTGGGGCGCTGCGGAGGAAGTCCGCTACGCGATGGGCACTGCCGACGGGAATCTTTCCGCGCTGGTACGCGCGTCGCGCATGAACCCATACGACAGTACGGTCCAAGCGCGGATCGCAGTGGCACAGGGGAAGGCCGGAAAGCGCGACGAAGCGATTGCTTCGCTCGAGCGCGCGGTGGCCATCAATCCGCAAAACATTGCGCTGCAACATGCGTGCGCAAAAGCGATGCTCCAGGATGGGCGCTATCAGGACGCATACGATCACTACGCGAAGATGCTGCGGCTGTTTCCGCGCGACGCGGATGCGCTGATCAACTACGGACTGCTCGCCGCGCGGCTGGGCCATCCGGACGAGGCCATAGACTCATGGCAAAAGGCCGTGGCGGCCGATCCGAATCAGCCGAATCCGCATCTCTATCTTGCGCAGGCGTTCGATCAACGGGGCGACCCGGCTTCGGCGGCGCGGCAGTGGCAGGAGTTTCTGCGCACGGCGGCGGGGCGTCCGGACGATCCGGCCGCGGGACCAGAGCCGCAAGCTTCGGCGATGATTCAACTGGCGGACGACGAGATGAAGATCAGCCACGCCGATCTGGCAGCGCCGCAATACGAATCCGCAATCGATCTGGCGGAGCGAGCGGGCGACTTCAAGCTGGAGGGCCTGGCGCTCGGGCACCTGGGAGACTTGCAGGAAAAATCGGGCGACGCGAAAGCCGCGGCACAATCGTACCAGCGCGCATTGCAGTTCGACGCCAAGGCGAACGATTCGCGCGGCGAGGCGATCGACTGGTTCAACTACGGCCAGTTTCTGCAACGTCACGGAAAACCGAACGATTTGGTGTACGCCTGCCTGGTGCGCGCGGAGAATCTTTTGAAAGATGGCAGCGGACCGGAGCTTGAAACCGTGCGATCGGCGCGGCAAAAATTAGAGAAGCATCTCGGCAAGGGCGTCCGCGCGAGCCAAAACAATTTGCCTCAATTGCTTGCCACTGCCGGCAGTCTTCCCACGACCTCTTTCTGATGCAGCCGTAATCTCTGCGGTGTACACTCTCGGCCGGCGCTTGAAACGAAAACGCCGCGAGGGCTGCCGTGGCGACGGTCGCATCGGAAAAATCCCAGGCACTGAACGTGACCGACGTCATCGACCAGCGGTCGATGGGCGCGTTTCAGATTTGGACGGTCGTGCTGGGCGGGCTGGTGCTCGTACTCGACGGCTTCGACAGCCTGACGATCAGTTACGTCACGCCCTCAATCGCCGAAACGACGCACATTCCGCTCCCCCAGTTTGATCTGGTCCTCTCGGCAAGCTTGATCGGCCTCATGTTGGCAGCAATGACGACAGGGCCAATCGCGGATCGCTGGGGCCGCAAGTGGCCGGTCATCCTTTCGACGCTCAGCTTCGCCGTGTTTTCTCTGCTCACAGCGCGAGCCAACACACGCATGGAATTGGTCACCCTGCGTTTTCTGACAGGGATCGGTCTCGGCGGAGCGATGCCAAACGTCGTCGCGCTGGCATCGGAATACATGCCGAAGCGGCTGCTTTCCACGGTCGTACCGATTCTGTTTGTCGGGATGCCGCTGGGCGGGACGATCAGCGGCTTTGTAAGCAGGGCCATGATACCGGTGTGGGGCTGGCGATCGGTGTTTTTGGTGGGCGGGATTTTGCCACTTGCAATTGTGGTGCTGCTGATGTTCGTTTTGCCCGAGTCGATTCAGTTTCTCGCCGTGCAGGGCAAGGATTCCGGAAGGATCGCGAAGGTTCTGGCGCGCATCGCGCCGGAGCTCGTGCAGCCCGCCGCAAATATCGTGGCCGGCTCGCACGGTGAACAGCGCAAGGGCGTGCCGGTGAAGCATTTGTTCACAGAAGGCCGCACGGCCGGAACGATTCTGCTGTGGATTCCCTATTTCATGAACCTTTTGCTGATCTACTTTCTGGGAAGCTGGCTGCCGGCACTCTTGCGCGAAGAGGGAATGTCCGTTCGCGCGGCGGTGACAGCGAGCACGTTCGTTAGCTTTGGCGGAATCCTGGGATGCTTGATCGAAGGCCCGATGCTACGACGGCGGGGCGCGATCGTGATTCTGGCCGCCGAGTACGCGATGGCAGGGCTGCTAATCGGCTCGCTCGCTTTGATTCCGGTTTCCTATCGGCTGATGCTGGCGATGACTTTCGGCACCGGACTGATGATTATCGGTGCGCAAGGCGGTCTGAACGCGCTGGCGGCAAGGTTTTACCCCGTGTCGGTGCGGTCGACTGGCGTGGGCTGGGCGCTGGGAGTCGGCCGGATCGGCTCGATCGTCGGCCCCATGATTGGCGGGGCGCTTTTGAGGCTAGGATGGAAAACGCGCGAGTTGCTGCTCTTCGCGGCCGTGGTCGCGGTGATTGCCTTCGCTTCGATCTTGGCAAGCAATTGGATTCGCGGGAATGTGACGGCGTACACGTCGGCTCCCGATCTCGGCGGTCACTAATTCGCGAACCGCAAGGTTGACGCACCACGCGGCCTTGCTTGACAACGCAACGATCGGCCCGTAATGTAAGTCGGCTTTTCGGGGCGAGGAACTCCGCAGGAAACATTGGGTGCGATCACACAATTTCAAGTGAGGGCCTCTTAGGACGATGCATTTTCTATATGAATTCTGCAGATGGCTGCAACACACGTCCGTCGGCAAAGCAGTTGCTGAATCGGACTGGCTGTTTCCCGCAATCGAATCCGTGCACATTTGGGGAATCATTTTGCTCGTCGGCACGACCGGCGTCCTCGATCTGCGCCTTTTGGGACTAATTCTTAGGAATCAGCGAGTGTCGGAGCTGCACCATCGACTGATTCGGTGGACGTGGACCGGGTTCGCGGTGATGTTCGTTACCGGGGCTTTCATGTTCGCTTCTGAGGCCGCCAAGATGTACCAGAACTACGCGTTTCGGTTCAAAATGGGGCTGATTTTGATCGCGGGACTAAACGCACTGGTTTTTGAGGCCACCATATTTCGCAAAGTCGCACAATGGGACGATGCCCCGACGACTCCCGTCAGGGCAAAAATCGCGGCATGCGTCTCGCTTCTCGCGTGGGTATTGGTAATCTGGTTCGGCCGCTGGATCGCATACGTGTAGGTCGTCGTCGCATGGGTGGGAGTGATCGCGGCCGGCCACTGGATTGCGTATCGATAGAGCGCCAGGCTGCCGTTCGGCGCCCCAAAATCCTTTCATCTGCTGACCCTTTCAGCAATTGAGTCGAGACAATCGCCATCCTTGACAGACTGCCCTCAGGCTGGCTATAACCCAGCCAACTACTGGTCGGGGGCGGCTCCTGTGGCGAACGTTCGCTTGATGTCGACCGACACGCTGCCTGAGAGCGAAAGGCTCTCCTTTTGGAATGAGAGGATCCGAGCCTGGGACCAATTCTCGCGTCTTGAATGCGTCCCGCCCGATGGCCCCGCGTTTCACGGATTACTCGAATACGCGGACCTGGAAGACCTTCGCCTCTGCAAACTGAAAATCGGAGCGTTGAGCGTAAATCGCCCGCAGCCGCAGGCGTGGGAGCACTACCGGCACGCCTTGAATATCGTGTTCCAGGTCAAGGGCCATTCCCGGCTCGAGCATTGCGGCCGCGTCGTTCTGCTATCTCCCGGCGATTGGAGCATCAGCGACACTCGATTTTCCTCTCACGTGGTATTCGCGCCAGACGGCGTCGAACAACTGCTGCTTATGGTCCCGGCCGCAAGGCTCCACGGAATTCCGATTCGAGATAATTTCACGGCGAGGTCTTTCTCTAGCCGAAAGGGATTGGGAAAACTAATCTACCAGTTCTTGAATGCGACCTTCACTCAACTTCCACACCTGTCGGAACAGTCGGAGCGTGCCGTGGCAGGAACCATTCATCAGTTGCTCAGCTGCTCGCTCCTGGAACTTCTGGGTGACGATCCATCCACTTCGGTTGGAGAGGCGTTGCATCTGCGCGCGCGCGCATACATTCTGCAGAAGGTTCGCGACCCTGCTTTGAACATCGCGCAAATCGCCGGCGCGCTGCGCTGCAGCAAGCGATACCTGCATCTTGTCTTTGCGAAGAAAGGGAATACGATCGAAGAATTGATCTGGGAACTGAGGCTCGAGGGGTGCTGGAACGATCTCAAGAACCCAGCACTAGCCGGCCGTTCCATTACTGAGATTGCCTTTTCCTGGGGCTTCAACAGCTATCCGCATTTCAGCCGGAAATTCCGGGACAAGTTTGGCCATTCGCCCCGAAGCGTTCATGCAGATACGGTGAAGGGGGCGCAACACGTAAGCTGATTTCACGCCTCCGCTTGATCCGGCTGGCACCATCCTCGAATTCAACCCAGTGCCGGGTAGGCATGTGCACTTGCATCTCCTAAAGTCGCGCACGCAGCAAAGACAAATAATCGCTTTCTCTCCTAGATAACTCGCTTTGCGCTCTGGACAAAGAATCGAACTTCAATGGGGGACTAGACTCCCGGCCAATTGCGATGGGTTGGGGGACCGTCGGCCTACCTCGGTACTGCTGCCCGGCACGATCCTCCAGCGTCACCTGGCCCGACGCGTCCTCGGCCAAGGCGAGCGAGCCCACGTCAAAGGGGGGTCCATGAGATCGAAGCTAGTTCTTGGGCTGTGCCTTTTCCTTTTTCCCACGCTTCTGTGGGCTCAGGCAATCTCCACGTCACAGGTCAGAGGCGTCGTTCAAGATTCGAGCGGCGCAGCCTTGGCCGGCGCTGACATGCGCCTAACGCAAGCTGCCACGGGCGCCGTGCGTACGACGACGAGCGGAGCCGACGGAAGCTACGCATTCGTGGACCTGTCCGTCGGGACCTACGATCTCGAAGTGACGAAATCGGGCTTCAACAAGTACGTGCAAAAGGGCATTGTGATTCAAGTTGGCGTCAGCCCCACCATCAACGTGTCTATGGCAGTCGGCGCCGTCACGCAGGAAGTCACCGTGCAGGCCGAGACCGTGACGGTTGAGACGCAAAATGAGGGAATCGGGCAGGTTACTCCGCCTCTGGAAGTGCAAGATCTGCCGCTGAATGGGCGGCAGATAACCGATCTGCTGCCCCTTTCAGGTGCTGTCGGTCAGGGCAGAGCTTTCCGCGCCTCGTATCCTTCTTCGGCTGTCATCTCGATCGCTGGCGGCGCGCAGGGCAGCGTTGCCTACTGGCTGGACGGCGGCACGCACAACGATCCCTTGAGCAATCAGAACCTTCCGCTCCCATTCCCGGACACGATCGAGGAATTTAAGGTCGAAACGAGCTCGCTACCCGCGCAGTATGGAACGCATCCGTCCGGTGCCGTGACCGTGATCACGAAATCCGGAACGAATTCGTTTCACGGGGATGTATTTGAATATGTGCGCAATTTCATGTTTGATTCAAAGAACACAGCCTTCGCCGCGGCAACTGAGATAAATCCAGTAACTGGCACTACTTTTGCTTTCCGGCCACCCCTGAAACGTAACCAGTTCGGCGGTACGATCGGCGGGCCCATCATGAAGGAAAAGCTGTTTTTTTTCCTTGGCTGGCAGGACACGATTCAGCGCTCTACTAATCCAGCCCAGACAGTTTTACCGACGGCCGCCATGCTCGCCGGCAACTTTCAGCCGTGCCTGGGTACGACGGCCTCGCTTACAACCGCCCCTTGGGGGACCGGCGGCTACGGCGCAAACCAGACCAATCCAGCCAATTTCAGTCCGGTCATTATGGCACTAGAAAAATACCTGCCCGTGGCGCCCGCGGCGGGTGGGTTCTTTAGCCCATACCAGTGCGGCACTTACAATTATCAATCTCCATCGAACTTCACAGAAAACCAGGGACTGGCGAGAGTTGATTACCACATGAGTAGCAAAAATACGATCTTCGGCCGCTACTTCATCACGAATTGGGTCCAGCCGCCCGGCTCCCCCGACAAGCTGCCGGATGGGAACCCGGACCTATTGATTGCGGCCATTGATGGACAGTTCAATCGGGTGCAGAACCTGACCCTTGGCGACACGTATTTGATCAGCTCGACAATGGTCAATAACGTGCGCGTAACCGGAAATCGCAGTAGAAACCTCACCGTTGAAAACACGACCGTCGATCTCAACCAGTTGTTCGCGGCCGCCGGAGTCGCGCCGGGCCTCATCAACATCTATCAGCAGGGGGCGCCCAAATTTCCCAACTACATGGCGGATTTTAACCCCACTGGAGGCGGGCTCTTCGGCCTCACTCCATCCACTCCAAGTCTCCAGCCGTATGACACGATCGAAGTGTCGGACGATCTCTCGCTGACGCGTGGCGCACACCAACTCTCATTTGGCGTGGATTTCATCAATCTGAGAGCTTTTGCTCACAATTATCTCAATAACCAGGGCAATTTCCTCTTTGATGGTTCTCAGAGTGGCTGTAGCCCCTGCGCATCTTCGGGACTTTCCGACTTCCTGTTGGGCGAGACTTCCTTGGCCGGAGGCTATACTCAGGCTGCTCCGATTCCATCGCTCCAGCACCAAAACATCTTCGCGCTCTATGCGCAAGACGCCTGGAAGGTGAACCGCCATCTGACAGTGACGGCCGGTCTGCGATGGGATCCATTTTTCGGACACTTTGTTCCCGGCGGCATCGACGTCGTCAACATCTCAATCCCGAACATCATCAATGACGTGCACAGCACAAAATTCCCCGATGCGCCGGCCGGTTTTCTTTTCCCTGGCGACCCGGGCGCGCCGTCGGGAACCAAGTTGACGCCGAATGACCTGAACAAATGGAGTCCTCGCATCGGGCTGGCATGGGATCCAAAGGGCGACGGGCGGATGGCGGTCCGGGCGGGATTCGGCATCTTCTACGATTTCCCGAACTTTTCGTATGATCAATTCGGTTTCGAGGAGCCCTATGGCGGCTCATTCACAGTGCCCGGCGTACCATGTGCGGCCTTCCCTTGCAGTAGCGATCTGGCGAATCCTTGGGCCGAATTCCCGGCATTCACGTCATACCTGAATGGAACGCCAACTGTTCACCCAGCTGGCACAAATCCGTTTGGGGCAGGACCCGGATCAGCAACAGACTTCGTCGGAGGTGGCCCTAAGAACGTTGCATACCTGCCCGACGCGCTGGTGTTCAGCTATCCGCAGACGATCAAGCCAACCTACGTGATGCAGTACAACCTCAGCGTGGAAAAGCAGGTTGCAACAAATTGGCTGCTGTCGATCACGTACATTGGGAGTCAGCAGCGCCACCTCTGGGGCAATAACGAGGCCAACCCCGGGCTCCAGGGCGCATGTCCCGGCGCATATCCGGACGGATATCCACTCCCTGCGGGCGTGAACTGCACCGCCACCGCGGCCCTCGGTGGAAAGACGATTGCCGGAGCTTGTGCGTCGGCACCCCCACCGGTGCCCTTCCTTCCTCCGTTTGTCTGTGGCGGAATTGCGCCCGTCTTCTCCCTGGCCAACAACCGCCTTTTTTATCATTACAACTTCGGAAGTCCGGTTTTCCTCGGCTCGCTTTGCGGTCCCGCGGCCTTCCCTAACGCGTCCTGCTATGGCGAAACGCTTGTCCTGGAAGAGGAAGGGACCGGAAACTACAACGGGCTGCTGCTATCCGCGAAGCATTCTTTTGCCAGTCACTATACCTCGATTACGAATTTCACTTGGTCCCATTGCATCTCGGACAACTACACGACGACACTCGGCTTCTTCCTCGCCGCGGAATCGGTGCCGTACGACCGGCGCGCGGATCGCGGCAACTGCCCGAGCGCCGACACTCATGATCTTTTCAACCAGACGCTCGTAGCCCAGATGCCCACTCTTTCAAACCACGTCGAGGATATGATCTTCGGGCACTGGGAATTTTCCTTGTCTGGGATCATTCAATCCGGGACGGACATTACACCGTACAACCTCGTCGATTTTTCGGGGACCGGGAACGGGCTCACCCAGCGGCCAAGTTTGCTTCCGGGAGCCGATCCATATTGTGAGCCTAAGGGACGCACGTGCTGGCTCAACCCGAAGTCGTTCGTGCCTCCGACGCCGTATACGTTTGGAGACGTGAAAAACTACAGCTTGTTTGGCCCGGGTTCGATCATCATCAACACCGCTCTGCAGCGGATTTTCCAAGTACGCGAGGGTCAACAGCTGCTATTCCGGTGGGAGGTTTTCAACATGCCGAATCATGCGAATCTATATCCACCGACAAATTTTTACGTCTTACCAACGTTTGGCCAGCCAACGCCCGCGAGCACAGCAGGCTTAGGCGCGCTCAACCAAACGGTGAACGATCCGCGCACCATGCAATTCGCGCTAAAATATACGTTCTAGGGTAGCGCAACCGGTTCTGATGCCGCGGATTGGAAGCTGAAGATTTCCGCGCGGCGAGCATGACCGCCTGGGCGAAAAGTCAACCAACGAAGGCGCGACTCACGGCTCGATGCAGCGGGTCGCGCTGATCGGTTTGGGTTTTGGTAGACTGGGCTTCGGCACGGAGTTGGGTGGGCGACACATCCGCAGGACGACCGCGCTCTGGTGAAAGATCACAACGCGCACGGACACCGGCGTCGTATGCTGCAACCAGCTTGCGCAGCGGGCCGTCAGTGGTCTGTTGAGGTCTGCACGGGGATGAGTTTGGCGCGACGCAGGATGCGCGGTTCTTGCCCTATGCGGTTGCAGAGCGCTGCGATTCGGGATGGTTCGAGGAGGCAGGTGGCATGGGCTTTGTGAGACGATTTGCTGTCGCCGCTGGGCTGGCTGTGGCAATCGCGTCGTGGGCGGGTGCGCAACAGCAACCACAAAATCAGGGACAAGCGCCGCCAGCGGAAGCCGGGCGTCCGAGGTTTAGCGGGTTTCCGATGGGTCCCCCGGGGAAAATTGTCGAACTGAGGGCTGAGCCGAGCATCATTGGGCCGGGCCAATCGGTGACGATCTACTGGCACGCCATCAATGCGGACGACACGTACTTCGATCAATGCCTTGGCATTGTTCCGACGATGGGCAAGCTCATCGTTTCACCCGCTGCTACGAGCACGTACACGTTTGCCGCGAAAGGACGCGCGGGCGGCGATCAGAAATCGGTGACCGTGACCGTCGTGGGAACGAATCCCGTTCCGCCGAGCACCGATCCCGGCTGCGCCGATCCCCACAATCAGCCGATCTCGAAGGCGCCGGACGGCCATCCCGATCTTTCAGGCGTTTATATTGCGGGCTTCAACTTCGGCGCGATGAGCCAGGGCGCCGTTTTGAAACCTGGCGCCGAGAAGTACAAGCTCACCAAAGAGGAAACAGACATTGGCATCGGCGTGACCTGCGTGCCTCCTGGCGTGCCCGCAGCCTCGTTCCAACCTTATCCGCTGCAGATTATCCAAAAGCCGGGTCTCATCGTGATCCTGTACGAGGCTTACGGAATTTTCCGCGTGATACCCACGGATGGGCGTCCTCATCCGGACGATCTCGATCCCACGTACATGGGCAATTCGGTGGGACACTGGGAAGGCGATACGCTCGTCGTTGACGTCACCGGATTCAACGACAAGACTGAGATCAGCAATTATCATCACACCACGGCTTATCACGTCGTTGAGCGCTATCATAGGGTTTCGTACGAAGAGCTCGATTACGAAGCCACGATCGACGATCCGAACGTGTTCGCGATGCCGTGGGTGCAGTCCGCCAAGATGAGGTTGCACCCGGAATGGCAGATTCAGGAATACGTCTGCGAGCAGAACAACAAGAATTATCAGGACCTTCTTATAACCAAGGATGCGAAAAAGAAGAAGTAGCTGGAACGGTCTCGCGCGCAGGGCCGGCGCAAGACCGGTGGGTTTTCGGATTGGGAGAGAGAAAAGCATGATACGAAAATCGGCAACGTGTCTTCTTATTGCGCTAGCCGCAGTCGCGGTGGTTGTCCCGGCCGCGCTCGCGCATCACTCGACGGCGATGTACGACATGGAGCATCCGAGCACATTCCAGGGCACCGTTACACGAGTCGAATGGACGAACCCCCACGCATACATTTACCTCAACGTGAAAAACGACAAGGGTGGCGTTGACGAATGGGCGATGGAGATTAACAGCCCGAATTTTCTTCACCACAACGGTTGGACGCGCGATACCGTGAGGCCTGGTGATGTGGTTACGGTTACTGGTGGCGCGGCGAAGAGCGGAGCGCGGACGATGCGCTGTACCTCCGTGGTGTTAGCCGACGGGACCGTGCTCAGATCCTAAGGTGCCGGAGCGGCCACGCCGACTATCCACAAGATAAGTTGCGCACAGCGAGCAAAACGGCGTATAAGCGTCTGTCACTGCGGTTGTTCTTGCCGCTGGTCTAGACGAAGTTCGTTAGGAGGCGCGTCTTTTGCTTCACTTCTGCGAATGGCTCGAGAAGAATCCATGGATCCTAGCCCTGGATAGCAATGTAGTGATCTCGCTGATTTTCGAGATATGTCACTACTCGGGATTCTTCCTGCTCGTTGGCACTTCCGTAGTTCTCGATTTGCGCCTCATGGGAATTGCCGCTCGGCGTGAACCAGTACCGGAACTCGCGCGCCAGCTTCGCCCCTGGATGTGGACCGGCCTGGTGATGGTTCTCATTTCCGGGTTCTTCATGTTCGCCGCCGACGCTGTCGATTTCTACGGAGCCGATACGTTTCGTGTGAAATTGCTCGTAGTCTTGGTTGCGGTGCTGCTGGGGGTGTTCGTCCATTCACGAGCTGCTGCGTACAGCGACCAGCCTGCGGTACCCATTGGCGCTAAAGTCATAGCTTTCGTTTCACTGGTCTTATGGATCGGATCGATCTTGATCTCTGTTGAGGTCCCGGCGATTTCGGGTGTCGGCTAATTCGTGTACGCTTCGCGCCATATCTTGAGGGCGCAGAGGTCTAGCTTCGATGCTTAATTTCTTCATGACCGTCGCCAGGTGGCTGCAAAACACCCGGTGGGCTCTTTACATCAGTGGTTCCACGTGGATCTATCCCTTTGTCCAGGCAACGCACTTCACGGGTCTGTCTCTTTGGATCGGCACAAACCTCACTCTCGATCTGCGGCTTCTTGGAATCGGATCAAAGCGCCAGACTGCCGCCGAGCTTTCCGATGCACTATTTTGGTGGAATTGGGCGGGGCTCCTCATTGCTATTACCGGCGGGTTCTTGTTGTTTTCAAGCGCCGCGACCAAGTACATCCCGAATCCCGCGTTCGAGATCAAGCTCGCCATTCTCGTACCTTTTGGAATCCTATGGCACATCTTCGTCCAGTGGCACGCACGGACAAGAGAACAGTCTGACTTTGCGAGCGGATTCGGCAAATTCGCAGGTCTGCTTGAGCTGCTGGTTTGGTTCGCAGTGATCACGGCCGCCGTCTCGATACCAAATTTCGATACACATTAGTTCTATGAGGCTTCGGCACGCGCTGGTACCGTTTGCCGCTCTTGCCGCCGCAGCACTTCTCGGTTGCGGCAAAGCGCAAGACGGCGAGCGTTCTGGCCCGGCCCTTACGATCGATCCCGCCACAACCGGCTCGATCACCGGCACGGTTACCTTCGACGGTCCTCCTCCTGCATTGAAATTCATCGACATGAGCGCCTCTTCCGCTTGCGTGCAGGCGAATCCAAAGCCTGTCGCTGCGCCAACGATTGTGATCGGTGATCGCGGCGCACTGGCGAATGTCGTCGTTTACGTGAAAAGCGGACTGGGAAACTATCGATTCGATGTGCCGCAAGAGCCCGCGATACTTGCGCAAAAGAACTGCATGTACGAGCCGCACGTAGTCGCGCTAATGACCGGCCAGTCCTTCGAAGTTCAAAACAACGATCCGACGATGCACAACGTGCACCCGATGCCGCAACACAACCGCCAGTGGAGCACGTCGCAGCCCGCTGGATCGGCGCCGCTCAAGTCCGTCCTGGCGCGCCCCGAATTCGCGATGCCGGTGCTGTGCAACGTCCATCCGTGGATGCGAGCATTCGTTTTTGCCTTCGATCATCCTTATTTCGCGGTTACGCCTCCATCGGGCACTTTCGAGCTGAAAAACCTGCCGCCGGGTACCTACACAATCGAAGCCTGGCAGGAAAGCCTCGGCACGCGGGATCAAGTGGTGATGATCGGCGCGAAAGAGTCGAAGCCAATCTCGTTTACGTTTGCCGCGAGCGCGCCTGCGGCAAACTAGCCGCTTTCGTGGTCGCGTCCCAAAGTGGGCAGACCTGCCTGCTTAAGTCCTGTGAACCAATAGCCAACGTTTCCTCGCGCCGCTAACCGGCAGCGCGTGAGCACACGTGGTAACCCCTTTCATAGGAACGCATTAGACGCTTGCTGAGAAAGTGTCTCTGCCGGTCCGATGACTTTCCCGCGATCACTTGAAACCTCTAATGAAGACTGGCCTGTAGATCGCATAGACACGCGCGGGTATCCGTCTGCAACGGCTATTAGAGACCGGGCCAGGAGTGGCCGAATTTGTGTCGAGGTGAGCGCGCTTGAACGAGAAATGCCGGATCGTCGCCGTGCTGGGCACGCGGCCCGAGGCGATCAAACTCGCCCTCGTTATAGACGAGCTGCGCCGCCGATCGGCCGAGTTCGAAACAGCGGTTGTGCATACCGGCCAGCACCGGACGATGCTGGATCAGGTTCTTCGGCACTTTCAGATCAAGCCCGATTTCGATCTCGACGTGATGCGCCCGAACCAGACACTGAGTTCCCTCACCGGCCGCGTGGTCGACACCGTCGAGAACGCCTGCCATCGATTTGAGCCCAATATGGTGCTGGTGCAAGGCGACACCACCACCGCCTTTGGCGCAGCCCTGGCCGCCTACTACTGCAAGATTCCGGTAGGGCACATCGAAGCGGGTCTCCGCAGCTACGACATCTACAACCCGTTTCCCGAGGAGGCCAACCGGCGGCTCGTTTCTGTGATTACCGAAATTCACTTTGCACCAACGGCGCTCTCGCGCGACGCGCTGCTAGCCGAGCGAGTGCCTGCGGAAAAGATCGTGGTCACAGGCAACACGGTCGTCGACGCGCTGCGGGGCCTTAGCCAGCTTTCAGACTCCTGGGAGGACACGCCGCTCGCCGGGATTCCCACGCAGGGCTGGCGCCTCATCCTGGTCACTTCCCACCGTCGCGAGTCTTGGGGCAGCGACCAGGAAAACATGTGCCTCGCGCTGAAGGATTTGGTGCAGAGGAACCCAGACATTCGAGTGATCTATCCGGTTCACATGAATCCCAACGTGCGCAGCACCATCAATGCGCTGCTGGGGGGCGTCGACCGCATTCATCTTACGGAGCCGCTGGACTACATCACTTTCGTCAGCCTGCTGCGCCGCTGCTTTCTGGTGTTGACGGATTCCGGGGGAATTCAGGAAGAGGCGCCCACGTTCCATAAGCCGGTGCTTGTGCTGCGGAAGGTGACCGAGCGCCCCGAGGCCTCGCAATTCGGCATGTCGAAGATCATCGGCATGTCGCGAAAGAGAATTCTGGCGGAAGCGCAGCATCTGCTCGCGGATCCTGAAGCCTACAAGGACATGTCGGAAGGCGAAAACCCTTACGGCGATGGCCGCGCCTCGGAAAGGATCGTTGAGGCGATCTCGCGCTGGTATCAGAAAAAAACGCCGCTGCTCGAGCCGGAAAAGGAATTCAAGCTGCCGCCGCGACCTCATCCGAGGCGCCGCAAAACCGATCTTGTCCAGCAGCCGAACGAGCCCGTTCCCGAGAAGGTGCATTCCTAAGCGCGGTGGAGCGCGATGATCTACTGCCTCTTCGCGATCGTCACGATCATTTCAATCTATACCGCGCGCCACTACTGGTTCACGCTGAACCGGCTGTTCGGTTTTCAGCGCCATCCTTACATCGACACCGACACGGCCGACTGGCCGCAAGTAACGATCCTTGTCGCCGCGCATAACGAAGAAAAAGTCGTTTCGCACATTCTGTCCGCGCTGATGGGCGTGAACTATCCGCAGGACAAGATGCTCGTCGTCCCGGTGAACGACCGCTCCACAGACCGCACCCGCGAGATCATCGACCGCTTTTGTGAGCAGCATCCCGGGCGCATCCGTCCTTTTCACCGCACAGACGGAAAGGGCGGCAAGGCGGCGGCGCTAAAAGACGCGATGGAATTGGTCGATACCGAAGTGATTCTGATCTTCGACGCGGACTACATCCCGGGCACTGGACTGATCAAGCAGCTCGTGGCTCCGTTTTTCGATCCCGAGGTGGGCGGCGTGATGGGGCGCGTCGTCCCGCTCAACGTCGGCACAAATCTGTTGACCCGGTTGCTCGACCTGGAGCGGTCGGGCGGGTATCAGGTGGACCAGCAGGCGCGGATGAATCTGCGCCTTGTGCCACAGCACGGAGGCACAGTCGCCGGCGTCCGGCTCAGCGCCCTCCGCGAAATCGGCGGCTGGAACGACAATTCGCTCACCGAAGACACCGACCTCACATACCGCCTCTTGCTCGCAGGCTGGAAGACGGTCTATCAGAACCGCTCCGAGTGCTACGAAGAGGTCCCGGAAACATGGCAGGTGCGCGTGAAACAAATCATGCGCTGGGCCAAGGGACACAATCAGGCGCTCGCGAATTACGGCCTGCATCTGCTGTTCGGAAAGCATCGTGCCACCTTTCGCGAACGCATCGACGGTTTCCTGCTCTTGGGCGTCTACATCATGGCGCCCGTCACTCTGCTCGGCTGGATCCTGGCCCTCGCCGTTTTTTATGCGGGCGTCGCGCCTCTTCACGGAGTCATCGCGCTGCTTTCGATCACCGCCTATTCGGCCGTCGGCAATTTCGCGGCCTTCTTTGAAATCGCGGCCGCCGCGCGGCTGGATTACACGCGCCAGCGCATCTGCCTGCTTCCATTTCTGATTCTCGGATTTGGAGTCAGTATTTTCTCCGTGTCGCGGGCGTTCGTCTCGCAATTGATGGCTCCGCTCACCGGCGCGCAGTTTCACTGGGACAAGACCGAGCGATTCCGGACCACGCCGTGAGCCACGCGCTTGCAACCGCGGGTCTGTTTGCGCTGGCTGGCGCGGTGTTTTTGCTCCCGCTCATTCCGGCGATCGTCGAATTGCGCTTGAAGCGCGACGCGCAGGCGCTGAACGTCATTCAGCAATACGCGGGCGACATCCGCCATTTTTCATTCGGCTTTCGCAGCTACGCGGCCGAGTTGCTGACACCGCTTCAGCAGTGCGTCGATTCGGGCCGCACGGCTACGGGAATGCTGCCGCACGGAGACCGTTTCTTGTTGTTGGGCCGTCCGGAGCCAGCACTGCTTCTCCCTGGGGGTTCGAGCGAAAAGGTGTGCGACCTAGTGGTAGCTGCCGGGACGGACCTGACGCTGCCGGATGGGATGACGTTTATGAAAGAGATGTACGCGTCGCGTGAACTGATCGGCGGTGCGAACTGCACATATCGCGCGATTCTGGGAGACGGGAATGTTCGTTTGGACTGCGCCAGCGCGGTCACTCGGTGGGTCCACGCCGCCGGAACTTTTCAGGCAGAGCAAGACTGCGATTTGTACGGCCGCATTTCTTCCGACCGCGAAATCATGCTGCGAGATGGCTGCTTCTTTCAGCGCCTCCATGCGCCGCGCATTGTGTTCGGGCGTACCGATACAGCAGCAGAGGCACAGGGACGAGGGCCTTCCGATCACTTCGGCGGGCCCGGAGCCACGTCCGTGGCGGCAAGCAGACGGCTTGTTGACGGCGATCTAGAGATCGGCCGCGGTGAAGTGGTCACCGGCAGCATTGTAAGCCGCGGCCAGCTGCACATTGGCGCGGGCGCAAGAATCCTGGGAAGCGTGAAGAGCAATCGGCGCATGACGCTCGAATCCGGCGTATCGATCGCCGGCAGCGTCGTCAGCGCGAGCGCCATGCAGATTGGTTTCAACTGCCGAATCGCCGGGCCCGTGATCGCGGAGCAGGGCATCGCAATCGGATCAGGAACGCGATGCGGCACCCCAGAAAGACCGACCACTGTGAGTGCGCCGACGATCGAAGTTGAGGACGGCGCAGTCGTGTTCGGCACGATTTGGGCGCGCCAGGAAGGCCGCGTGGTGCCAAGGCAATGAAAAACCGCGCGGCGATTGCCGGTCCGATAATTCTTTGCGTGCTGGCTGTTGCAGTGTGGCTTGCCGTGAGAGCCCGGAGCCGTTCGCAAGCAGACGCCGATCGGATCATCCTGCTGGTCCCGGATGATGCGAGCTTTTCCGATCCGGGCGTCACGGTTTGGCTCGACGCCGCCAGCGAAGAGGGCCTGCATGTTGTTCCTGTGCGCGACTCAAGCTATCTACGGCCGCTGACGGACGAGCGAATCTGCGCCGGCGTCATTCTTCCGGACTCGATCCACGTGCGAGCCAGCGACTTACTCGTCTCGGCGATCCACGAATACGTAGCGAGCGGCGGCCATCTCATGCTGGTCTACGATGCCGCTACGAAATCGTCGCAGGGATTCTATTCGAGCGACCGTTCGCGACTCTCCGACCTGGCCGGCGTGGACTACGCATTCTACAAGGCGCTCGGCGCGGGCATGATCCAATCGGGCGAGGTAAGCGGCGCGATCCCGGTGATGGACGAATTGGGTGTGCCGCCTGGAAAGTACTTTCCTTTTGAGAAGACGTCCGGATCGAAAGGCGACGAACCGCAGGCGCAATTGAGACGCTATCAATTCGGAGAACTGGATTATCCGAGCTTCGTCACGTCGGGCAACTACGACGGCAAGGTCCTGCTGCGCTCGGGCGCCGGAATCGCGGCGGGATATCGCGCATACGGCAAGGGCTCCGTCCTATTCGTAAACTTGCCGGTTGCGTTTCTTGCGGAGAACACGGACGGGCTCCCGCTTCACGCCTTCCTGAAATATTTCGCCGAGCACGTTCTCGCATTGCCGCACTTGTTGGCTGTCCCGGATGCCGTTGGCGGCATCGTGCTGGATTGGCATGTGGACTCCAACGCGGCGATCCGGTCTCTGCAGGCAGTGACGACGTGGCCGATCATGCGCCAGGGGCCTTACTCAATCGACGTCACTGCTGGGCCGGACGCCCACGAGGCTGGCGACGGCCAAGGCTTCGATGTCCTGCACAACCCTGTCAGTCGAAGATTGGTCCTCCAGCTCCTCGATCGCGGCAATGAGATCGGCAGCCATGGAGGCTGGATTCACGACTACTTCTCCGCGCATGTTGACACGGACCCTCCGGAGCAGATGGAGAAGTATTTGGCACTCAACAAGGCAGCCCTCGAAGAAGTGACGGGAAGGCCGGTCGTCGAATACTCGGCTCCGTCAGGAAATCAGCCCGAGTGGGTCACGCATTGGCTGGAAGCTCACGGCTTTGTCGCCTACTACTTTACCGGCGACACGGGCATGGGGCCGACGGTGGGATATCGGGACAGTCATCGCGCCGGGCAAGACATCTGGGCGTTTCCCATCGTCCACTTGGACCGCGCGGCTTCCTTCGAGGAGATGGCGAGAGAGTCGGTTCCTTTGCCCGTCGTCGAGCAGTGGCTGGACTTGTTGACTTCCTTCGTTGTGGCGCATCGGCAGGTGCGTCTCGCCTACTTCCATCCGCCGGGAATTCTGCCCTATCGCCGGGTGGTGAACGACTGGCTGAAAAGGACGGGGAAACTCCGATCGCAGGGGCAGTTTCGATGGTACACGATGGCGCAAATCGCAAAGTTTCTGAACTCTCGTCGGAAAGTGAACTGGCGATGGACGGAGCGCGACGGCCTCGCGCGGCTCGAAGCATCCGATCCCACTTCGCTGTCGCACTTCGCTTGGAAAATCCCGGCGGAGCGATATGGCGAGCCCGGACTAACCCGGGGTTCGGCGGAGATCGTGAAAGCCTCGGACGGATGGATCGTTGTTGCAGGAGAGGGAAATCAGCTTGAAGTGCAAGCGAAGGTGACTGGCAGATGAACCATCGGCGCGTTCTTCAAAATACGGTTTTCGGATTGGTCGTTGGTTTCGCGTGCGCGTTTACGGCGAGCGCGCAGCAGGATTCCGCTCCGGCCGATCCGCCGCAGTCGCCGTCGCAGCAGCAACCGACAGCGCAGGCTCCTCCCGCACCGGCATCGGAAAGGGTTCTGACCAACTTCGTGGAAGCGGGCGGAAGCTACCGGCAATTGACCGAGGGATTCGGCGACTGGAGCGGCGGCTATGCGCGCGGTGTCTACAAGACGGGGAGCAACACATGGAGCGGGGAGATCAACGGGCAGCATGAGTTCGGCGACGGCGGCGTCTATCTGGCCGCCGGAGACACGCACGATTTCAATTCGACCTGGTACGGTTCGCTGACACTCGGATCGAGCGTAGGAGGCTTTTTCTGGCCGCGGTTTCGGGCGGACGCGTTCATCAATCGGAAGTGGAAATCGCGGAAGCAGCTGATCACGACGCTGGGCTACGGGTATTACGCTGCGAAGGACGTGCATCGCGATCAAAGCGTGTTTGTGGGCACGGCCTACTATTTCACCAAGCCCTGGATTTTCGAAGACGGCGTGCGGTTCAACGTCAGCAATCCCGGAGCGGTCTTTTCGCCCTCGGGCTTCTTCGCCATCACGCAGGGACGCAATAAGCAGCACTACATCACTCTGAACGCCGAATTTGGCGAAGAAGGGTATCAGCTCGTCGGGCCCACTACGGTGCTCAGCCGTTTCAACAGCCAAAGCCTAACCATTACCTGGCGCCAATGGATCGGCAAGAACTGGGGTTTCAATCTGATCGCAGATTACTATCACAGCCCGTTCTATGAACGGGGTGGCGGCAGCTTTGGGCTCTTCAAAGAGTTTTGATCGCCGGGCTCTTCCGGGCGACTCGTCTCGGTTCACCGAACGCAGTCGATTCCGCGGCCACCGCGGCGGCGTGATTACGATGCACCGCGCGCTGACGCGATTCGTGCTCGAGCCCTCCGACTTGATTACGGCAGGATTGCTGGTGGTGCTGTTCACCTTTGCGTGGATTCTTTCTCTGCCCTGGTTGTGCCGGATGTGGCGGTACGTTTTCACGGAAGGGATCCGGTTACTGGCGCTTGGCTCCGCCGTGGGCGTGCGGGAGCATTTCGCGACGCCGTACATTCGCTTTCTGGTGCCGTACCCGCGGATGGAGGGAATCAGCCCCGACGCGGAGACCTGGTGGATCACGGCAGCTGTCGTCGGTGTTGGGTTCGCCGCCACTTTCTTTCTGCCGAAGAAATTCACGCCGGTAACCTATCTCCTGCGTGCGGTGCTTTTCATTCAGGTTACCGCGCTCGTCTATTTTGCGTGGATTCCTGCGAAGTTTCCGCACACGCCCGATAGCTACATGGAGGGAATGGTGACGTACGGGATCGCCCTGATTTCGATCGTGCCGACGCTATTCGGGTTGACCTACTACATCTTCCGATTCCGGCTGATTCGAAAGGCTGCACTCACAGCGATGACGATGGCGCACCTCGCCGTGTTCTTCCCGTTGCAGATTTTGGCGCAGGCGGTGCTGCTGGAGAAATCCGTCTTGTTCATGCCGGTGCTCTACATCGTGTTTGGCTTGCCCGTGGACGTCATGATTATTCTGGCGTTCTACTCGTGGGGCATGAGCTGGCCTTCGAAAACGCAGAACGAAATGTAGTTTTCCGGTTTGATCGCGCGGCGGCTCGCTTAGGCGGAGGCCTGAATCGAGCGCAGCAATCGCTGCTCGTCTCCGTGGGGATCGTTGACGACCTTGCATTCGTCGTTGAAGATCATCGTGGCGCGCTTGGTGTTGTCGAAGGCGGGCCAATTGGGCAATTCCTTCGTGTTGGGATTTCCCGTTCGGGCGAACGCGACCCACGCCGAGCTCATCTTGGCGGCAAGAGCGTAGCGGTCCTCGCCAGAGCCGGTCATCGATTTGGCGGCGTCCACATTATCGAAGACGAACGGAATTTCCAGCGTGTGGAAGGAGCGCAGCTTGCCTTCGCGCACGGGCGATCTCCACGTGAAGTAGTACTGATAGACGGGAGCTTTGCCCTGCGCGGCCTTTCGGTCGGCTTCCGTGACGACGCCCGCGCGGAACGTGGCGTCCGACGCGATAATCAGAAAAATATCGGTGTTGCTCGCACCTGGGCGGCCCGCCTTGTACGCGGCGATCACTTTGTCGACCTGATCGTCGCTCGCACCGCGAAGCGTCTGCTTCACATGCGTGTGAAGGCTCGCGTCATCTATGGGATCGAGGATCTGATTCGGGAAGAAAGTGACCTCCGTTTCGACCGTGCCGATCAACAGCGGAATATTTGCGGAAAGTTCAGGCGCAACGGGATCGAAAGGATCGGTCGGGAGCGTCTTGCCGTCAACCACGGGCGCGAAGGCCAAGCCCGGCGCGCCAAAAAGACCGCCGCCGGTAACGCCAAGCAACTGATCCACTGAAAGAGTCTGGAGCTGATCGACTTGATCCGGCTTCAGGTTCAGCTTGGAGAGATAGAGTGCTGTCGATTTGTTCGCCGCGTCGATGGAGACGCCCTTCACCGCAGCGCCGCTCTGCACGATGGCGCGGTGGAACAGGCCCTTCGCTGCGGGCATGGCCATGAGCGAGCTGACTTTTCCGCCGCCGCCCGACTGACCGAAAATGGTGACGTTGCCGGGGTCGCCGCCGAACGCTGCGATATTGTCGCGCACCCATTCGAGCGCGGCGATGATATCGAGATTTCCGAGATTGCTCGAATTCGCGTATTTCTCGCCGCCGATGCCGGCGAGGTAGAGGTAGCCGAGCGCCGTCAGGCGGTGATTTACGCTGATCGCAACGACGTCGTGCTTCTTCGCAAGCTGCGTACCGTCGTAGCAGATGAAACCGCCCGAGCCGCTCGTGTAGCCGCCGCCGTGCAGCCAGACCATGACCGGCCGCTTGTGCCCGCTGCCCACGCCGGGCGTCCACACGTTGAGCATCAGGCAGTCTTCGCTCATCGGTTCATCGCGATCCATCACTTCGACTTCCGGAGGAACCACGCCGTGGAAGGAACTTAAGAGCTGCGGTGAGCGCGGGCCGAGCTCGAAGCAGTCGCGGACCCCTGTCCAGGGCTCCCGCTTCTTCGGCGGCATGAAGCGGTTGGCTCCGGCGGTCGAGGCACCATAGGGAATGCCCTTGAAGGCGTGAACTTGGTCCGTCAGGACGCCGCGAACTTTGCCTGCGGTCGTTGCGACGGTCGCGCCGGGAGTAGGCTTAGCGTCGTCAGCCACGATGCGTGCGAATCCGCCGCTCATCAGAGCCCCCGCGGCAAGCGTGCCAAAACTGATGAACGATCGACGATCCATGATGATGCCTCCGATCCGCTCTCCGAATGCGGCTCCCCGGAATATTGGCGATTAGCGAGGGTCGCCGGCGTTTGTTTGCAATAAGTTAGACCACCTTCTACTTTCCGATTTTGGCGATTAGGAATTTCATAGGCTCGCGGCGGATTGCCCGCGGCCTCCATCGAAGTGTTCCGTCGCCACATAGCTGCGTTCAAAACTTCCTATTCGCCTCTTCCTTCGCACCGGCTTCGCACAGTCGGCGCACACGGGCGCCATTCTACTGAAGTGGGAGGGAAGTGCAAGGGCGAGAGTCTGTGGACTCTTCTGGAAGTTTGGCCGTAGAGCCCAGAGGTTGGAGGTTCGCGGCGGGAAGCTCGGTGGCTATTGGCTTTGTTCCAGGGCGCTCTTGATGGCGGCGAGGGATTTTTGGAGCGAGGAAGCGGAGCGGTCCACCGCGACTTTTCGAACGATCGATCCCTTGATGCCGGTGAGACCGGCCTGTTCCGAGCCCATCGTCATGATCAGGTAGAAGCCGGGACGCTGCGAAGCGGAAGCCTCCGGAACACAGAAGGTAAGGTCGAGGGCCGTCTCGAAGTAGTGACTTGAGTAGAGCTGCTTTTCCGCGATCGTGTAGGCTGGTTCGCTGACGCCATCGCCGCGCAATGTGACAACATGGACGACGCGCAGCGTCGGCTTCAATCCAAACTTTACCTTGGCCCAGTAAAAGCTGTTTTCCACATTCGCAGGTTCTCCCGCGGGATACGAGAGAAGATAGTTGTAGAAGTCGGGAAGATACCTCGGCAGCGCCGTTGTGTAGCTGAGCATGTACTTGAATTGGTCGGGCACGATCGTTGGGTTCTTCTTGTCGTTGTATTCTCCCAGAACTATGTTGCCTTGCCGTTGATAAGCGATCAGGCGTTCGAGAACCGTCGTCTGAAGCCGCCGGTTCACCTGTTGTTCCGCGTCGGGAGCGGACAAATCTACAGACTGGTGAAGAGCTTCAATCGAGCTTGTGGGCATTTGGATCTGGCAGTCGCCGGGCTTGCAGTCCTGCAAGGCTTTGATGTCGTCGGCGTCGAACGTGAAGCCGTTCAGGTCGGAGAGCTGCGGAGGATCGCTGAACTTGTTGATGGCGAGATAGCCGGGGAGCTTGCGGAGGCGCTCGAAGTCCCGCGAAAACTTGACGTAATCCTCCGGCTTCCCCTGGATGAATACAGCGCCAAACACGAAGATCTCGTCGCCCGTGCGGGAGTGGAGATTCTTGGCGAAGGCCTGTCCGCTGCGGATGGCTGCAATCTGATCATCGCCGAGTCCGATGTAGTCTTTGAAATAGGTTTGGAGACTGGGGTTGGTCTGGGAATGAAGCGAAGAGGCGCCGAGAACTAGCGCGAGCAACAGGCCAATCTGCAGGGTTCTACGCATCATGGGGGCTCTTTCGCCTTGACCACCTCAAGCCTAGGCGGCGACTCGCTGCGGGTCCTCGAAAAGACGAGCGGTGACAGCGCCAAACAGAGCGCCAGCAACGTGAGCCACGTACGCCACTCCACCCGTCTGGACCGTCGCCACCGATCCTACGTGAACGAGCTGGATCAGAAACCAGACGCCGATCAGAAGCGCAGCCGGAACAAAAGTGACACGCACGAAGATGAAAATGACGAGGAGCGCGCGAATCTGATCGCGAGGATACGTTACCAGAAATGCGCCCATGACAGCCGCAATGGCGCCGCTCGCGCCCAGGTTGGGAACCGTGGAACTGGGTATCACTAGCACCTGGGCAAGCATAGCCACGAGCCCGCCGGCAAGGTAGAACACCAGATACCGCAAGGGATTCATCGCGTCTTCGATCTCGGGACCGAAGGCCCACAAGAACACCATGTTCCCCAATATGTGAGACCAACTGCCGTGGAGGAACATGGCCGTGAAAATCGTGATCCAATGATGACCGGCGGTAATGTTCGCGGGAACCGCCGACCACTTGAGCACGAACGCGTCGCCTCCGGTCAGCTCGAGGAAGAAAACGACAAAGTTCGCGACGATGATGGCGGCCGTGACGAAAGGAAAATGCACGGGGCGCCGCGAGGCATCAGTTAACGGGATCAGACCTCCCACTCTTTCCTCCTTAGCTCAGTCGTGCGTTCTCGGGCCGATTTACAGACGCACAAACCTGGCCTCGCGGGCTCGGCCCGCTGGTTCGGACAAATTTCGCGGCCCAACTTGCTAGGCCAACTTGCTCGTTGCGCTGCGCGCGGCCAGAGACAGCATCAAGCGAGAAGTGCCGCTGAACAGCATGCTGACTCCCACGAGCAGGCCGATGGCCCACGCGCTGCTCGACGGCCACGACCTCCAAATCATCACGGCGAGGATCAGAGTGATGGCTCCATCGAACAGGAGCCAGCCCGATCCCGGAAGCGGGCGAAGTTTGAATCCCAACACGAATTCCAAGATCGATTCCAGGAGCAGATACGCAGCAAGAGCGATCGTCAGTGAGATCAAGCCCGTCGCCGGATGCACGAGCATATACACTCCGATAACGATGTACAGAATCGCGACCAGCAACTCCCAGAGAAAGCCTCCGGTGGTTGGCGTGTACCACGAAAACACCAAATGAACGCATCCGCTGAACACCAATAGCCAAGCGACCAACACGTTGATTGCGATTCCGGCGGCCAGTGGCGATGCGATCGCCAGAATCCCCGCCAGAATCATGAGCACGCTGAGCCCGATTGACCACCCAACCGACTTCTTCACGAATGTGGCTGCTGAGGTAGCGCCCATTATCTTGTCCTCCTATTCACTCGTTTGGCCGGGACATCTGTGTCCGCTCCTGTTAAAGAGGAGCGTCTGAGCCGTGCTGCAGTTGTTGCAAGAGACCGCCGGGAGACATTGCCCCCAAGCAGGGCAGTCTCCTCGGATGCATTGCGGTTGGTTCTGTCACCGGAATCGCCCAGGTTGCGAAGCCACGCCGAGTGACGGGTCTTCGGCCTAGAAAGGGGAAATCGGGTTAACTGCCTAGCAGGGACTCCCGCCTTGGGCCGGCGACCCGCGCATCCTACCCCTCTCCCTGCTCCGGCGCAACTGCTTTGCCTCTGACCGGGGTGGCTCGTAGGTTTGTAGAGATGTAGCCGAGGAGGGCTGGCTCCAATCCCGCTGCAAAAACGAACGCGAGAGAGCCAACGTGAAGTCGGCTCTCTCGCGGGTAATGCGATTCTGTTCAGATCTGACTGAGGCCTAGGCCACGGCGACAGCAGGCTTCGGGACGCTATTGATCGTCTTGAGGATGCGGGAGACGATCTGGTACGGATCGCCCTGGGAGTTCGGACGTCGGTCTTCAAGATAGCCCCGGTAACCGTTCTTGATGAAGTAGACGGGGAGCCGGATGGAAGCGCCGCGATCCGAAAGACCGAAACTGAATTTGTCGATCGCCTGCGTTTCATGCAGACCCGTCAGGCGCAAGTGGTTGTCGGGGCCGTAGACGGCGATGTGCTCGGGAATGTTCTTCTCGAACGCTTTCATGAGAGTTTCGAAGTACTCCTTGCCGCCGACTTCGCGCATGAATTTGGTGGAGAAATTCGTGTGCATGCCCGAGCCGTTCCAGTCGCCCTTGATGGGCTTGCAATAGAGTTCGAAATCGACTTCGTATTTCTCACACAGGCGCGCCATCAGGTAGCGAGCGGTCCAAGTGTCATCCGCCGCTTTAGCAGAACCTTTTGCGAAGATCTGGAACTCCCACTGGCCCTTCGCGACCTCGGCATTGATGCCTTCGTGGTTGATGCCAGCCGCCAGACAGAGATCCAAGTGCTCGTCGACGATTTGGCGCGCGACGTTCCCCATGTATTTGTAGCCGACGCCACAGTAGTAAGGCCCCTGCGGACTCGGGTAGCCGCTATCTGGGAAGCCGAGCGGGCGGCCGTCCTTGTAGAGGAAATACTCCTGCTCGAAGCCGATCCAGAGATCGGGATCGTTTTCGATCGTGGCGCGCATGTTCGTGGAATGCGGCGTGCCATCGGGGTGCATGACTTCGCTGAGGACGATGTAACCGTCCTTGCGCGCACCATCGGGATAGAGAGCCACGGGCTTGAGGATACAGTCGGATTTGTGTCCTTCGGCCTGCATCGTGGAGCTGCCGTCAAAACCCCAAAGTGGCAGATCGGCAAGCGTGGGAGGATGCCCGAACTCCTTGATGGTGGTCTTGCCGCGCAGCTCAGGGACGGGTTTTCTGCCGTCGAGCCAGATGTATTCGAGTTTGTACTTTTTCATAGGTTAGGTTTTGCGCTCCTTTAGGATGGCCTTCGGCCGTGGTATGCGAATGAAAGAATTTACGTGGCCCCGAATGAGAACGCCAATGCAAAATTTCAATCGGGTCCATCGGAACTTCGTGCACAACTGGGGAAGGCCAGGGGATGAGAGGGGACTCGCGCCTCGGCGGCAAGTATCTCTTGGGCGGTTCTTATTCAGTTCCCCTTTTGCGTGGTTGTGTCGATATCAGTGCCGACGAGGGGATACTTCAGCTTTTCCCAGCGCGACAACCCGCCCTGGAGAGCTTTGACCTTGTCGTGGTCGTAGCCGAGTTCCCACATCTCGAGAACCATTGGCGCGCTGTCTTCTTCATGGGGGCAATTGCAGTAGAAGACGACCAATCGGTCGCCGGGGAGGGCGCTGAGAGTCTGGTCCTGGGCGCGCGGGTCCGCGGTAGGATCGTAGGCGATGTTGACGGCGCCCTTGATGTGCTCGGCGGCGTATGCCTCGGGATCGTCGGTATCGACGAAGACGACGTTTCCTTTGTCCTGTATCAGGCGCTGCACTTCTTCGGCAGTGATCCGCGGCACTTGCGGAAAGGGTACTGCGTCTTTATCGGAGGCAGATGCACCCTGGGCCGGCTTCGCCGGGGCCGCCTGCTGCGGATTTTTCGGCAAGGCACGGGAGGAGAACGCCACAAGCATCACCATCAGCGATCCCAGCAACAAGCCGGCAAGAAGTCTCGGTTTCATTCGCACTCTCTTTTTGTGAGAAGCGCGGGGCATGCGCCCCGCGCCTCCGTTCAGTTCACCTGAGCTCTATTTTACGCCCAATCGTCGATCGACACACCCCGACCGAAGCGGAAGTCGGTCACAAACCACATACTCTGTACTTTTCCTCCGGCGACGACGACCTTGATCGCTCTCGGATTGGTGAACGGCTTGATGACAGCATCGTCCGGCAGTTTCCTCCAACTCGCGTAGGGCTCGAGTCCCGCCAGCGCGAAGGGCACTGCCGTGCTTTGAATCACGCCGTTCCCCCAGTACGAGGCGTTCACCTTCGTGACGTTCTGGGAGAACCATTCGCTCAATTGGTCCTTGGTCTTAAATCCGTACACGTTTTCGAGCAACTCCGCGACGGATGGATCGATCACGATCGTGGCTGCGGAACCCGATGCGCAGAACGAACTGAGATAATCCCGCATCAGGTGGTGCGTCGGGTAGATGTGCTGGCTGGCACCGACGCTGGCGATGCTGCTCCAGCCGACGCCGACGCTGATGACGTTGTCGGTGGGCTTGAAGCCCATCTGCACGTGCAGCGGCTGCCAGCCATCCGGCAGGCCTTCCTCGTTTTCACCGTAGCAATTGTTGTTGTACTGCATCGTGTTGCCCAGAGTTTCCCAGGCGTTGACGTTGTTGCGGAGATCGCCGCCTGTCTTGGACATCAGCGTGAACGCGCGGCCGACAACCGCATTCGACCGGTTGTACGGACCCAGCGCATTCGTGCCGCAATTGAATTTGAGCTTGTTGCGGATGG
>Ga0187782_10000403_pt1 | contig 28806 bp, 17 predicted proteins | sample 0715_SJ02_MP15_2_FD_132454 | JGI IMG/M metagenome (GOLD analysis project Ga0187782, IMG submission 132454) | Tropical peat soil microbial communities from peatlands in Department of Meta, Colombia - 0715_SJ02_MP15_20_MG | ecosystem: Environmental > Terrestrial > Soil > Wetlands > Peat | place... | reverse complement strand
TCGCCAGAGCCGCCAAAAGCCATTCCATCTTCGTCTGGTCTAGCGGCATATTCACCTTGATCGCCGCGTGGCACGCCGTCGATGCCGCAACCTTCGACTGCAGCGTATCGATCGAAATTGCTGCGTTCTCCCGGTCCAGCCCGTCCAGGATCTCCGTCAATAGATGTTCCGCGTCATTCGCCGCAATCCCCGCGGGTACCGCCTGAATCGCCACGCTCTTCGGCCCCATTCGTTCCACTTCGAATCCGTTCGCGGCCATCTCCTCGGAGATTTTTTCGTACGTCACCAGTTGCCGAGGCGAAAGCTCAATCACGAGCGGCATCAGCAGCCGCTGCGCCTCCACTTTCCCCGCCCGCCGCGCCTCCAGATGCTGTTCGAACAGCACGCGCTCGTGTGCCACGTGCTGGTCCACAATCCACAGACCTTCCCCGTTCACCGCCACAATAAAACTTGCGCTCACCTGCCCCAGGGGCTTTAAATCCGCAATCTGGTCCGGCCGAGGCAGCGTTGCCGGGGCATCCGTGCCCGCCCGGGAAAAATTCTCCGCCCAATTCGGCTCGTGTCTCGCCGCAACTCCGGGCATCACTCCCGGACTGAATCCGCTCCCCGGCTCAAACGGAAACCGCTGCGGTACAGGCTGCAGCGGCGCATTCGCCAATTCGAACGCGCTCGGCGCTGCGTAATCCGACCCCACTCCCGAGCCTACGCCAATCTCTTCCATCTCCGGAATCATCGCCCGCGGCACGTCCGAATTCGGATTGGCCCCCACGTAACTGCTGCCAAACGATGCTGGCGGTGCTGCCGGACTCATCGCGATATTTCCCGAAGTGGCCGCCGCAAAGCTCGCAATCGGTCGCGTCGCCATCAACGCCTGCCGGATCGCGTCCCGCGTAAAATCGTGCACAAATTGCGAGCGCCGGAAGCGCACCTCGATCTTCGCGGGGTGCACGTTCACGTCCACTTCGTCGTATGGCATCTCCAAGAAAAGCAGTGTGGCGGGAAACGCATTCGCTGGCAGAATGTTCCGGTATGCCTCGTGAATGGCGTGTAGGATCAACCGGTCCCGCACCAGCCGGCGATTCACAAACACATAGATCCCGTTCCGGTTTAGCCGTTGCACTGCCGGACGCGACGTAAACCCCGTTACCGTCAGCGTTGCCTTCTCCTCGTCTTCCTCCATCGCTGGCTCGGTGATCGCGGCCCGAAACGCCGCTGACGTCGCAGGAATCTCCACCAACTCCTCGAGCGCCTGCCGGCCGAATAGCTGATACACGCGGTCCGCCAGCTTCTCTGCCGGCGGGCAATTGATGATTTCCTGGCTCGGGGTGGTCAGTGTGAACTGCTTCCCCGGATTCGCCAGCGCATAGTGCGTCACGAGCGACGCGATGTGCCCCAGCTCTGTCGTGTCCGACCTCAAAAACTTCCGCCGGGCCGGCACACAGTAAAACAGGTCCGCCACACTGATCGTCGTCCCCGGCGCCAATCCCGCCGGTTTCACTCCCACCAGCCTACCCCCCGCAAACTCCACCCGCGTCCCTTCAGCTTCATTCGCGTCGCGTGTCTCGAGCTGCAGCCGCGAAACCGCCGCAATCGAAGGCAGCGCCTCCCCGCGAAATCCCAGCGTCGCAATCGAAAGCAGATCATCCGCCGTCCGCAGCTTGCTCGTGGCGTGCCGCTCGAACGCCAGCAGTGCGTCGTCATGCGTCATCCCGTGGCCATCGTCGATCATGCGGATCATCCGCTTCCCACCCGTCTCGGTCTCCACCCGAACCGACGTTGCGCCCGCATCCAGCGCGTTCTCCAGCAACTCCTTCACCACTGACGCGGGCCTCTCAACTACCTCGCCCGCCGCGATCTTATTCGCCACCGCCTCCGGCAATATCCTGATCCGAGACATCCAGATGCACCTATTTGCTCGTTGGTCCTTGCTTCCTTGACCCTTTACTTCCTTGCTTCATCGCTTCTTTACTTCTATCCCCAACTGCACCAACTGCTCCTTATCTACCTCGCTCGGCGATTCCGCCATCAGATCTTGCGCCGCCGTTGTCTTCCCAAACGCAATCACTTCGCGGATCGATTTCTCCCCACTCAACAACATCGCAATGCGATCCACGCCCAATGCAATTCCGCCATGCGGAGGCGTTCCATACGTCAGCGCATCCAGGAAAAATCCAAACCGCCGCCGCAGCTGTTCCTCTGTCAGTCCCAACGCTTTGAACAACCGCTCCTGAATATCCTGCCGGTGAATTCGGATGCTCCCCGAACCCAGCTCATAACCATTTAGCACGAGATCGTACCCCTTCGACCGCACTTCCCACGGCGCCGTCTCCAGTTTGTCCAGATCGTCATCCACAATCCCCGTAAACGGGTGCTGCGCGCTCACCCACGTCCGGTCGCTCTCGCTCCATTCGAACAGAGGGAATCCTGTCAGCCACAAGAACTTCCATTGCGTCTTGTCGATCGCACCCAGTGCCTCGCCCAGATGCAGCCGCAGCTGCCCGGCCACCAGTGCTGCCGCCTCCGTGCCCTTGATCTGCTCCCTAGCCGACACCGCCACCACCAGGTCGCCGTTCTTCGCGCCGCAAATCTCCGCCACCTTTTTCACGTTCTCCGTGCCAATCAGCTTCTCCACAGTCGACGTCATTCCTTCCGCCGCCACTTTCACGAAATACGCCCCACGCGCGCCCAGCCCCTTCGCCTTCTCCGTCAACTCATCCAGTTGCTTTCGCGAATAACTCACCGCGCCCGGCGCCGCGAGGGCGAACAGGTTTCCTTCGATCTGCAATTTCTGCTTCGCCTCGGCCGGGAAGCACTCCGTCACTTCGTGCAGCTCCATCCCGAACCGCAGATCCGGCTTGTCGCTGCCGTACTTCCGAATCGCCTCTTTGTACAGCATGTGAGGAAAGGGAGCTTTCACTTCAATTCCCGCCACTGCGCACACCCGCACCATGACATTCTCAATCACATTGAAAATGTCTTCCTGACGCGGGAAAGACATCTCCAGATCCAATTGCGTAAACTCCGGCTGCCGGTCCGCGCGCAGATCTTCGTCTCGGAAGCACTTCACGATCTGGAAATAGCGGTCCAGCCCGCCAATCATCAGGATCTGCTTGAAGATCTGCGGCGATTGCGGCAATGCGTAAAACTGACCATGATGCACGCGGCTCGGCACCAGGTAATCCCGCGCTCCCTCCGGCGTCGACCGCGTCAGCATCGGCGTTTCCACCTCGATGAAACCCATCTCGTCCATCGCCTTGCGCATTTCGAGCACAATCTTGTGCCGCAAGGCCAAATTCGCATGTGGCTTCGGCCGCCGCAAATCTAGATAGCGGTAGCGCAGCCGAGTCTCTTCCGCAGCGTTAATCTCCTCCTCAATCGGAAACGGCGGTGTCTTTGCGTTATTCAGAATGTGCAGCTTGCTTGCAACCAGTTCGATCTCCCCCGTCGGAATCTCCGGGTTGGCCTTCTCTCGCTTGATGACCTTTCCTTCCACCGCCAGCACAAACTCGCTGCGCGCCTGCTCCGCCTTCGCGTGCGCCTCCGGCTGCGTCTCCTTGTTGAACACCACCTGTACAATCCCCGAGCGGTCGCGCACATCCAGAAACAACAGATTCCCCAGGTCACGCCGTCGGTGCACCCACCCCATCACCACCGCGTTGCGTCCCGCATCCGACGCCCGCAGCGCCCCGCAATAATGTGTCCTCTTCAGATTCCCCAAAAAGTCCAGCACGATCGTTCCCTCTCAACTCCTGGATTTAAGAATCCTCAGCGTTTTGGCTACTCTCTCCACTCCTGAACTCTTGCCCTTCACTTCTTCTCTTCGCAGTGTCCTCTGTACTGCCCTCTGTACTCTCTTTGTTATTCCGCCCTCTTCTTTTTCCTACCACTCGCCGTCCCTCAGTTTCCCCACCACTTCCTCCGCCGCCACCTTCTCCTGCGATCCATCCGCCAGTTTCTTCACCGTCCACTGACCACTCGCCACCTCATCCTCGCCCAAAATCAACGCATACTTCGCGCCCAATTTATCCGCCTGCCCCAACGCCTTCCCAAACCTCTGCTCCACCGCAGGCAGTTCCACGCGCAACCCCGCCTCGCGCAATTTCCGCGCCACCGCAATCGCCGTACCCTGCGCCTTCGCCCCCAGCCACGCGATGTACACGTCCCGCCGCGGCGCCGGGCCGCCCTTGTCCGCCTCTTGCAACGAAAGAATCAGCCTATCCTCCCCAATCGCGAAACCAATCCCCTTTGTCGGAGGCCCGCCGAGCAATTCCACCAAACCGTCATACCGCCCGCCACCGCAAACCGCATTCTGCGAGCCCAATCCCTGCGCGGTAATCTCAAATGTCGTCCTCATGTAGTAGTCCAGCCCGCGCACCAATCGCCAATTCTCGCGATACGCCACGCCGCGCATCTCCAGTTGCCGCTGCACCTCTCTGTAATGACTTTTGCATTCGTCGCACAAGGAATCCCCAATCCTCGGCAGGGCCGCAATAATCGGCTGTTCGTGCTCCAGCTTCGAATCGAGCACCCGCAGCGGATTCGTCTCAATCCTTCGCCGACTGTCTTCGCCCAGCTTGTCCTTCACTTCCGTCAGCGCCGCTCGCAGTTTCTCGACATAGCCGCGCCTGCATTCCGGCGCATAGTGCCCGATCGAGTTGATCTCGAGCTGCACGCCCTGCAAGCCCAGCTTCCCAAAAAACGCCATCACCATTTCGATGACTTCCGCGTCAATTCCCGGCGCATCTGTCCCGCCCAAAACCTCCGCACCAATCTGATAAAACTGTCGGTATCTTCCCTTCTGCGGCCGCTCCCGCCGGAACATCGGTCCCAGGTAGTACAACTTCACCGGCGCCGGCCACTGATTCATGTTGTGCTCGATGTAGGCCCGGCACACACTCGCCGTCGCTTCCGGCCGCAATGCCAATTTTGGTACCTCGCTCAGCTCCCTTGAATCAGTGATGCTTTCCTTGCTATGGGACGCCGTTTCCGACTCGATACTCGTCCTGATTTCGCGCGAACTTGGCACATTGAAGAATGTATAGAGTTCCTTGGTAACGATATCTGTTTCGGCTCCTACACTTCGCTCAAAGAGTCTCTGATCTTCAAAAATCGGCGGCCTAATCTCCCCGAAACCAAACGTCCCGAACACCTCGCGCGCCGTCGACTCTACCCGGTTCCACAATTCCGTCTCCGGAGGCAGTAGGTCCCGCGTCCCCTTAATCGCCTGGAATTTTCCTTTATTCGCCATCAGCCCTGAGAGGGTCCCTCGCTTCGTTCTTGAATGTAGCACTGGCTTTCATGCCCGCGTCCAAGTAGCCGCCGTGTAGCTGAGTGCGACAGGCGTCTCCGTCCCTCAACTCTTCACCCCGCTCCAATCAATCCTTTCTCCCCGCTCCACCGCTTCTTTGCGGTAAGTCTCGCGATACCCCGCATACCGCTCCGCATAGTTCTGAATCGACGCCAACTCACTCTCATCCAACACTCTCTTCACTTTCCCAGGCCACCCCATCACCAGGCTTCCCGCCGGAATGACGGTTCGTTCCGTGACCAAAGTCCCTGCAGCAATGATGCTCCCTGTCCCTATTACCGCCCCATTCAAAATCGTCGCCCGCATCCCTAGAAGCACGCGATTCTCAATCGTGCAACCGTGCAGCGTCACCGAATGACCCACGGTGATTTCGTCGCCGAGCACCAGTGGATACTGATCCTTCATCACGTGTAGTACGCACCCGTCCTGAATATTTGTGCGATTCCCAATCCGGATGTAATGCACGTCCCCGCGCAGCACGCACATCGGCCATACGCTTGACTCTTCCCCGATGACCACGTCGCCGATGATCACGGTTGCCGGGTCGATATATGCCGATGCCGCAATCTGCGGAAACTTCCCGCGATACGCTCGAATGTCCGGTACTCGATTCAAGGATTTCAGATTCCCTGTAAGTGATAGCAGGGCCTAGATATAGCACGCCCAGCAGGCTTCGCGCACACGCCGCGAATAGACCAAGATAACACCCGCCTTGCCCTCTGACAACTTGGAGTGCGGCGGCGCCGCCGCTCTTGCGGCGTCCAAACTCTTTACTGACAACCAAACTCCCCGATGGATGCCCCACTTGCCGTTCTTGCATGTGGGTTCTTGGGTTTGCTTCCTCGCCTTCTCCACACACCCCTCGCCGAACCGCATCCGCGGTTGTTACACTGCTCTCATGCGCTTTTTCCTGGTCTTTCTACTCTACGCTTTCCCCGCGTGCGCTCAAACCGAACTCCAGCAGGAGATCCACCGCATCGCCACCGACGCGCACGGCAAAGTCTCCGTCGCCTGCTCGCTACCTCATTCCACATTCAACTGCGATCTCGACCCTCACGCGCGCCCACCGATGCAGTCGGTCTTCAAACTTCCTCTCGCGATAACGGCGCTCCATATTGTCGAACAGGATCGATTTCCCCTTGACCAACCCGTCCACTTTTTCCTCGGCGACCGCATCCTTCCTTACAGCTATAGCCCTCTCCAGGACAAATATCCGGAAGCGGATGTCGATGTTCCCCTGCAGGAACTTCTTCGCCTCTCTACCTCGCTTAGCGACAACGTCGCCGCGGACATTGTCCTCCATCTCGTCGGCGGCCCGTCGGCCGTCAACTCTTACATCGCTTCCCTCGGCGTCACCGGTTTTCATATGCAGGACTACGAACACACTCTCCAGCGCGATCCCACCGCCCAATATCGCAATTGGTTCGAGCCCTCGGGCGCCGTTCAACTGCTTCGCCTCATCAGCGACCAATCGCCGCTCACACCGCAACACACCCAGCTTCTTCTGAAATGGATGCAGGAAACGCCCCACGGCTCGCGTCAGATCAAGGGCGATCTGCCCCCGCGAACCGTCGTGATGCACAAGACCGGCTCTTCCGGTCTTGTGGGCGATATGACGCCGGCCACAAACGATATTGGCCTGATTACTCTTCCCGGCGGTCGCCGCCTGGCCGTCGCCATCTTCGTCACCGACTCCACCGCCGACGATGCCGCGCGCAACAGCGTGATCGCCCGCATCGCCAAAGCCGCCTACGACGAGGCCCTCCTCACCAAAGACTAGCCACACGGATCGCTGTCTGCTGGATTCCGACGCATGTGCTGGTTGCGTGGCGTGTCGTCCGGCGCACTGGCCGGACTTTAGACCGGCCTGCCGAAGAACAGGCTTCCGCCTCTTCCTTCTCTCCCTTCTTCTACATGTCCCGGAAAGGATGCCAGCCCGCTTACGCCTTCCGCTCTTCAAACAACCCGTTGTACACAAACCCCGCCACTGCTCCGCCAATGATGGGCGCCACCCAGAACAGCCACAACTGCTGTACCGCCCAGCCTCCTACAAAAATCGCCGGTCCCGTGCTGCGGGCAGGATTCACGGACAGATTCGTCACCGGAATACCGATCAGATGAATCAAGGTCAATGCCAACCCAATCCCGATTCCCGCAAATCCCGTCAGCGCCCGATGGTCCGTCGCCCCGTGGATCACCAGCAAAAAGAAAAATGTCAACACCACTTCCGCCACAAAGCACGCCAGCAGCGAATATCCGCCCGGCGAATGTAACCCGTATCCGTTCGACGCAAACCCGCCGCTCAGTGAAAATCCTTCTTTACCGCTCGCGATTAAATACAAAACGCCGCTAGCGGCAAGCCCGCCCACTACTTGCGCCACGATGTAAGGAACCACTTCCGACCACGGAAACCGCCCCCCGCACGCCAATCCGACGGACACGGCTGGATTCAAATGGCAGCCCGAGATGTGGCCAATCGCGTACGCCATTGTCAACACCGTCAAACCGAATGCCAGCGCTACGCCCAAGAATCCAATTCCCAACTGCGGAAACGCGGCATCCAGTACTGCCGCGCCGCAACCCCCAAACACCAGCCAGAATGTCCCAAAAAATTCAGCCGCAAGTTTTTTCGATAGAGGCATGTTCACAGTCCTTTCGAAGCACACTTTGCCATTTGGGCGGAGAAATCGGAGGAATACTGCTGTCTAAGCCGTGGATTCTACTCAATGCCACGCGGAATCACAACCACCTGCTGTAGCATATGCTTCAAAGCCTGCGCTTTTACCCTTGCGCTTCTTCTCCGTCTCTGCGTCCTTACCCCCACCTCTTGATCCTTTCCCACACCGCTTCCAGCGTGCCAAACTTTGGCTTGCGGCACACGTACACATCAAAATGCTGATACGGCATTGACAGCGGATGTTCCACGTGTCCCGCAAATTCCACGCTGTCGAACAATTCGTGCAGCCGCTCCGGACGGTCATCCATAACGATCAGGCATTGGCCGGTATATCCTCGCGGCCCCCAATAGTAATAATTCTGGTGACCGGAAATCGCCTGCGGCAGTCCCATCCTGGCCCCAAAGAGATCGATCGCACCCGCCTGCCCATAATTCTGTCCAAAAATCCCGCAGGACTTCTGCTCCTCTGGCGGCAGTTTGTGATACGCATCCGCCACCACTTGGGCCATCTCCTTCCAGCCAAACTGGTCTGCGTAAATCTGCGGCAACGGCCCCAAGCGATGTGTTTCAATCGGTGGCGGACCAAAATGCCAGAACTTCGCGTACGCAATGTATTGATCCACGGTCAGCAGCGGGAAATACGCGAAGGGCGCGATCAACACTCCGGTGACAACCAGCACAGCAACGTATGCCGGTCGCAGCCAGCGCCCGCTCCTCATCCCGACGAAGCATCGTTCGAACGTCAGCCCGCCCGCGGCAAAGAGCATCGGATACGCGGGCGCGGGATAGTACATCCGCCCGTGCATGGTCAGCATGCACGCCATGATCACCAGCCAGGTGATCCCCAGCGCGCGCCAGCCCTTCCCCTCATGGTCCCGGAGCAGTACGACGAGCCCCGCAATCCACACCGGCGCCGTTATTGGATGGAAAATCATTAGCGCTTGCATGGCCATGAACCGGATCGGCCCTACTTCTGTATTCCGTCCGCTCTGCTGCACATTTCTCAGCAGCTCAATCGTCGGAAATCCGCGATGAACTTCCCACAGCAGATTGGGCAGAAAAATCAGCAGCGCGATCAATCCGCCCAGCCAGATCCACGGGGACGCGAACTGCCGCCGCTGCTTCGTCAGCGCCAGGCCCAAGAACAAACCAAGTCCGAAAAACAGCATGGAATGCTTGTTCAACAGTCCCACGCCGCACACGACGCCGAACAACAACCAGAGCCTCCCGCTCGCCCCGTTGAAAATCTTCAAGGCAATCAGCGCCGCGCCCATCCAGAACAACGACTCAAACACATTCATGGTCAGCAGCGAGTCCAGCCCCAGATAAACCGGGGCCACCATCACGCAAACACAGGCCAGCACCATCCCGAATCGCCTTGCGCCCAGTTCCCGCGCGAGCAACCCGGTCAGCAGCACGCGCAATCCCGCCGCCACCGCCGGCAGAAAATGCAACGCCGGCAACGAATCCCCGAGCGTCACACGTTCCATCCATGTGATGACCGCAATCAACGGCGGCTGATCCACATATCCCCACGCCAAATGATGACTGCACGCCAGGTAATACAACTCATCGACAAAGTACCCGTATCGCCCGCTCACCAGCATGTGCGCCGCGAAAATCGCAAACGACAGCCAGCCCAGAATCGCCCACTCATTGTTCTGGGTCTTTCCTACTCCCATTGTCCCGTCCCCCGACACTGCTCCGCCCATGGAAACGCCCCTCACTCCGAAAAACGAGCCAACACTCGGAATGTTTCCATTCTATTCAGGTTTCAAGTGATCACAACAGGGAAGGAGCTCCAGTTACCGAAGCTCCCTCGACGTAGGCGGCAATTGAGAGGATATCTTTTCTCTTTGCACCATTGCACCCCTTCTCTTCGCCTTTTCCTTACTTCCTTATCTCGACTTCCTCAATCAATCTCGACTGCCGGCCCGCCCACCGTCGCCCCCACTTCCTCGAGCCGTGCGCCCACCGCCTTAGCCACACGATATAGACTCTGCGCCGCGGGTCCAGACTCTCCCGCCGCCGCCACCGGCTTCCCCGTATCTCCGCCCACGCGAATCCGCGGATCAATCTCAATCTCTCCAAGCACCGGCACGCCATATTCGATGGCGGTCTTAGCCCCTTCGCCGTGTCCAAAAATATCCACCGGCTTCCCGCAGTGCGGGCACGCAAACGTGCTCATATTCTCTACCACCCCGAGCACTTCCACATTTACCTGCCGGAACATTTCGATCGCTTTACGCACATCCGCCAGAGCCACCGTCGACGGCGTCGTCACCACCACCGCGCCCGACACTTCCACCGTCTGGATCAGCGTCAGCTGCACATCGCCTGTGCCGGGTGGCAGATCGATCACCAGATAGTCCAGTTCTCCCCACTCCACGCTGCGCAAAAACTGCGTAATCACGCTGTGCAGCATCGGCCCGCGCCAAATCACCGGTTTGTCGCCGGGATTCAGCAGCCCCATCGAAATCATTTTGATTCCCTGTGCCTGCACGGGAATGATTCGCTGCTGCGGCGTGGCGACCGGCTCGCCCGTCGATCCCAACATGATCGGCACATTCGGACCATACACATCGGCGTCCAGCAGCCCAACCTTGTTCCCCATCTTCGCCAACGCCAGAGCCAGATTCACGGCCACCGTGGTTTTCCCCACGCCGCCTTTTCCACTGGCCACCGCGACAAGGTATTTCACTCCCGGAATCGGCTGGCGCTGCGGCATCTGTCCTGGCATTGTCCCCGGTGGCATGGTTTCCCTTTCTTGATACATCAATCGGCTACAATGAAATTGAATCTACATCCGTGGTCAGACAACAGATATCAGCAACCGATTCTGCACGACGCAGTCCCTATATTCTGATTTCCGATATCCGTTATCTGATACCGCGCATAGCGGCGGTTCGAGCCCTTCCGCACTCTTGCACTGTTATTTCCTTACTTCCTTGCCTCTCCTCAGGCCCCGTGGCACTTCTTGTATTTCTTCCCTGACCCGCAGGGACAAGGATCATTCCTCCCTACCTTAGCCCCCGCCCGTACCGGCTTTGGCGCCTCTGCTTGTGCCGGCCCGGTCTGATACTGCAGATCCTTCTGCTGCCGCTCCTGTTTCCGTTCCAGCGCTCGCGCAAAATCCGGCAGTTTCGTGGGAGCCTCTTCCACCCTCGCCGCCGCGCTCGCCACGGCAGCCGCAGCCCCGCTGGCGGGCAGATGTACCGGCTCCGTGGGTCGTGCTTGCCGCGCCTGTTGCGGTGGCGCTTCCTGCTGTTGAATCTGCACATGGAACAGATAACGGATCGTCTCGTTGTCGATCCGCGCCATCATATCTTCGAACAGTACGAAGGCTTCCTTCTTGAACTCCACCAGCGGGTCCTTCTGCCCGTATCCGCGCAGCCCGATCCCTTCCTTCAAGTGGTCCAGCGAAAGCAAGTGGTCCTTCCACTGGGTATCCACCACATCCAAAATGATTCGCCGCTCGAGCCACCGCAGCAAATCCGGACTGAACTGCTTTTCCTTCTCCGCGTAGCGGTTCTTCACCGCCTCAACGGTCGCCTCCGCCAGTTCGTCGTGATTCATCGTGGTCGGGTCGGCTCCTGCCGCCTTCACATCAATGCCAAACTGGCTGTTCATCTCCGCCAGAAACGACATCGTATTCCACTGCCCCGGATGCTGCTCGCGCGGGCAATATGTCTCCACCAGCTCGCGCGCGACATCCTCTGCAATTCCCAGCACATAATCCCGCTGATCCTTGCCCTCCAGTGCGGACCGCCGGATCGCATAAATCGTCTCGCGCTGCTTGTTCATTACATCGTCGTATTCCAGCAGGTGTTTGCGGGCGTCGAAGTTCTGCGCTTCCACGGATTTCTGCGCATTCTCAATCCGGCTCGAAATCAGCTTTGATTCGATCGGCACGCCCTCGGTCATCCCTAGCCGGAACATCAACTGCTTCACTTTTTCCCCGCCGAAAATTCGCATCAAATCGTCTTCGAGCGACAAAAAGAATCGCGACGATCCCGGGTCTCCCTGGCGTCCGGCGCGTCCTCGCAATTGGTTATCGATGCGCCGCGCCTCGTGCCGCTCCGTACCCAAAATGTGCAAACCGCCGAGTGCCACCACCTCATCGTGCTCGGCTTTGCACTGGTCCGCGAACTGGTCGTACACCGGCTTCCACTGATCCTGGGGCACCTGGAAGATCTTCCCCTCGTGCTGGAACAGCACCATCTGCACGGTTGGCTGCGTCGCGTCGCCATTTGAACTTTCCGAGCCGATCACCGCCGGCGCCGCCGCGTACGGCATTGCCAGCTTGTTCTTCAAAAGGTATTCCCGCGTCAGCGACTCCGGGTTGCCTCCGAGCAGAATGTCCGTTCCTCGTCCGGCCATGTTCGTCGCTACCGTCACGGCGCCCTTGCGGCCTGCCTGCGCCACAATGCGCGATTCCCGCTCGTGTTGCTTGGCATTCAACACCTGGTGCGGGATCCCCGCCTTCTTCAGCAGCTCCGAAATCGTCTCCGACTTTTCGATCGAAATCGTGCCCACAAGCACCGGCTGCCCACGCTCGTGGTAATGCCGGATTCCGTGAGCCAGCGTATTGTCGTCCTGCAGAATCCCGCTCACCACCGCTTCAAACTTCTCCCGCTCTGTGCGGTACACCACGTCCGAATTCTCGATGCGGATCAGCGTCCTGTTCGTCGGAACCACCACCACGTCCAGGTTGTAGATTTTCCCGAATTCCGCCGCTTCCGTTTCCGCCGTACCGGTCATGCCTGCCAGTTTCTTGTACATGCGGAAATAATTCTGGAACGTGATCGTGGCCAGCGTCTGGTTTTCGCGCTCGATTTTCACGGCCTCTTTGGCTTCTACTGCCTGGTGCAATCCGTCCGACCACCGCCGCCCCGGCATCTGCCGCCCGGTAAACTCGTCGACAATGATCACTTCCCCGTCCTTCACCACATAATCCACGTCGCGCTTGTACAACGTGTGTGCGCGCAACGCCTGATACACGTGGTGAATCGTCTCCATGTGCGCCGGATCGTACAAATTTCCCAGGCTCAACAACCGCTCGCACTTGCTCACGCCCTCTTCCGTCAGCGTCGCCGTGCGGTGCTTCTCGTCCAGCGTGTAATCGATCTCCTGAATCAGTTTGGGAATGATCTTATCGATTTTGAAGTACTTGTCCGTCGACTCTTCTGAAGGCCCGGAAATAATGAGCGGCGTTCTCGCTTCGTCGATCAGGATCGAGTCGACTTCGTCCACAATCGCGAATTGGTGCCCCCGTTGCACACAACTCGCCAGGTCGTACTTCATGTTGTCACGCAGATAATCGAACCCGAACTCGTTGTTCGTCCCGTACGTAATATCCGCGCCGTACGCCGCCCGCCGCTGCGCATCGTCCAGGTCGTGCACGATCACGCCGACTGTCAACCCCAGTGCCTTATAGATCGGGCTCATCCATTCCGCGTCGCGCCGCGCCAGGTAATCGTTCACGGTCACAAGGTGTACGCCGCGCCCCACCAACGCATTTAAAGCTGCCGGCAAGGTCGCCACGAGCGTTTTCCCTTCGCCCGTCTTCATTTCCGCGATCTTCCCGGAGTTCAGCACCATTCCGCCGATCAACTGCACGTCGAAATGCCGCATCTTCAGGAACCGCCGTCCCGCTTCGCGCGTCAGCGCAAATGCCGGCACAATCACGGGCTCCAGTGCCCGCGCCAACTCATCCTTGTACGATGCTTCCGCCGGATCGCTGTCCTTCAGCGCTTCCTGCACCTGCACCTTCAGCGCCGCAAACTGCTCTTTCAGTTGCGCGTCGCTCAGGGTCTGCATTTCCGGTTCTTGCGCGTTGATCTCCGCGATCACCGGCATCATCTTCTTGATGTCGCGATCGTGCTTGGTCCCGATAAACTTCGCGACTACCCTGTCTAAGTATTTAGCTGCATCCATGGAAGGTCCGTCGTTTCCCGTCGTAGTTGTAAGCGCACGTTTTCCGCTGTGCCACGCGCAGCAAGGCTATCAGGCTCTTCCCACTGAGGGCCGATTTCTGCCTCTTGGCCGGAAGTATGCTCGGATCCGCACAGGCCAATCCCGCACACAAAGCCAAACATCTCATTGTAACTGGTTGGATGCGCCCCCGCCAACAACCGCCACTTTCCCTCCAAACCGCTACCGCCCGCTGGGCTTATACTGTGATCATGGACCACCCGAATCTTGTCGTTGTTCAAGCATATGGCACGCGCCCCGAGGCCGAACTTGCAAAGACCACTCTTCAATCGGCCGGCATCCCCGCCATGGTCCAGGCCGACACCGTCGGAGGAATGCGCGACCACGTTGCTTGGTCCGGCGAAGGCTTTCAAATCCTCGTCCGCGAGGACGACGCCCCCACGGCCCGCGAAGTCCTCGCGGCCGGCTCCGAAGCACTCCCGAACCAATCCAGCCCGCCTCCCGAGCACGACACCGATCACTGATTGCCGCCACCTTCCCCTTGACAGCTTAGGAGAGACTGCGATACCCTCCTAAATATCTTAGGAGACGACATGCCATCTCAAGCCGAACTCCTCCCCGGCACCCTCGACCTTCTTATCCTCAAAGCCGTCTCTCTGGGCTCACTCCACGGCTACGGCATCCTTCTCCGCATCGAGCAGATCTCTCGTGGCGCTCTCCTCGTTGAACAAGGCGCGCTTTATCCCGCCCTCTTCCGTCTGGTCCGCCAAGGCTTCCTAAAAGCGAGCTGGGGCACTTCGGACAACAACCGCCGCGCCAAGTACTACGAACTGACCGCCGTCGGCCGCAAGCACCTCCGCGAAGAACAAGACGGCTGGAACCGCCTCGTCGCCGCCATTACTTCGGCTCTCGCCGCCGAACCGGGGGAAACATGAGCTTCCTCGCCTATTTCCGCTCTCTGATCTCCACGCTCTTCCAGCGCGCACAGGCCGATTCCGAACTTGACGAGGAATTCCTCGCCCACATCGAGCGTCACGCCGACGACCTCGAACGTTCCGGCCTTCCCCGCTCCGAAGCCGAACGCCGTGCCCGTATCGCCTTCGGTTCCCCCGTGAAGGCCAAGGAGGGCTGCCGCGAACAACGCCCCGCCTTCGGGCTCGAAAACGTCTGGCAAGACGTGCGCTTCGGCCTTCGCATGCTCGCCATAAATCCCCCCTTCACCTTCATCGCTATCCTCACCCTGGCCCTAGGCATCGGCGCCAACACTGCCATCTTCGAACTTCTTGACGCTATCCGGCTTCGCACCTTGCCTATCCACAATCCGGAACAGCTCGCCGAAATTCAGATCGTCGGCGGCCATAACGGTCTGGGTCTCAATCAGGATTACGGCGTCCTCACGCGTCCCCTCTTCGAGGAAGTCAGCGCCAGGCAACAAGCTTTCTCCGGCCTCTTCGCCTGGAGCGTGAATCAACGCTATACGGGCAAGGGTGCGGATATGCGCCGCTTCAAAGCCCTGTGGGTCAGCGGCGATTTCTTTTCCACCCTCGGTGTGCTGCCGTGGCGCGGCCGTTTGTTGCAACGCTCAGATGAAGGCGCGTGTCCTGTCACGCATGTTGTCGTGAGCTACGGTTACTGGCAAAACGTCCTCGGCGGCCGCGACCTGCGCGAAGGCATCAAATTCATGGCCGACAACGATCTCGTCGAGGTTGTCGGAGTCACACCTCCCAATTTCTCCGGCATGATCGTCGGCGACAATTTCGACATTGCCTTCCCCTTCTGTCAGCCTCCCCAGCTGCTCCGCCGCGACGTCTTTGATGTCACCGTCATGGGCCGCCTCAAGCCCGGCTGGACCGTTGCCCGCGCCTCCGCGGAATTGGCTGTCCTCAGCCCCGGTATCTTCGAAGCCACCATCCCGCCCAACCGTGGCCCCGAATTCACCAATCCCTATAAGAACTACCGCCTCGCCGCCATTCCCGCAGAAACTGGCGTCAGTTCTCTCCGTGAATACGACCGTTCGCTCTATTTGCTTCTCGGCATCTCGGGCCTCGTGCTGCTGATCGCCTGCGCGAATCTCGCCAACCTCATGCTCGCCCGCGCCAGTTCCCGCCAGACCGAAATCGCCGTGCGTCTCGCGCTCGGAGCTTCCCGCGGCCGCATCGTGCGCCAGTTGCTGACGGAAAGCGCCTTGCTCGCCGCAATCGGCTCTGCTCTCGGCTTTGCCCTGGCTCAATTCCTGGGCCGCGTGCTCGTCTGGCAGCTCTCGACCGAAGGCAACTCAGTCCATCTGCAAATCGCCACCGATTGGCGCGTTCTTCTCTTCGCCACGGCTGCCGCTGTCGTCACTTGCATCCTTTTCGGCGTCGCGCCCGCCTTCCGTGCCACCCGCACGGAACCACTCGCCGCCATGAAATCCGGCGAACGCACCACCGCTGGCCACGAGCGCCTGTCTCTTCAACAATGCATGGTCGCCACGCAAATCGCCGTTTCCCTGGTTTTGCTCGTCGGAGCGCTCCTGTTCGTCCGCAGTTTCCGCAATCTGATGACTTTCGACCCCGGCATGCGCGAAAGCGAAGTCACCGTCGCCTTTCTTGGCTTCTGGCAATCGGACATGCCGGCTGCGCGCTGGCTTGCTTTTCGTCAGGAGTTAGTGCAGGAAGTCGAATCCGTCCCCGGTGTCCTCAGCGCCGCCAGCACCACCAACGTCCCCCTCTCCGGCGGCAGTTGGGAGCACGCCATTGACATCGGCGCGCAGCATGGCAATTCCAAGTTCACCTGGGTCAGCCCCCGGTACTTCGAAACCATGGCCATTCCCATTCTCAAGGGCCGCTCGCTCACGGCGGAAGACACCGCTTCCTCTCCGCATGTGGTCGTCGTGAATGAAACTTTTGTCCGGCTTTTCCTCTCCGCTGTCAACCCCATTGGCCAGACCCTGCGCACCGTCGGCGAGCCCGGCTATCCTTCTACCGTCTACGAAATCGTCGGCATCATTCCGGACACGCGCTATCAAAGCTTACGCCAGGAGACTCCGCCTATGGCTTTCGCGCCCGCGGCGCAAAATCCCGACCCTGGCCCATGGGCCGCGCTAATGATTCACTCAAACCTTCCAACCGCCGTAATCGCCTCGACAATCAAACAAAGCCTAAAGGCCAATCATCCGGACGTCCTCGCGGAATTTTTCGATTTTCGGCGCGCGATTCAAGACAGCCTGCTGCAGGATCGCCTCATGGCCATGCTCTCCGGCTTCTTCGGAGCCCTGGCCGCCCTCCTCACCATGACTGGCGTTTATGGTGTCATCGCTTACCTGGTCCTGACGCGCCGCAACGAAATTGGTATTCGCATGGCTCTAGGCGCCACACGCTCGAACATCGTCGCCATCGTCTTGCGTCAAACCCTCTTGGCCCTGAGTCTCGGTCTCGCCATCGGCGTCATACTCGCGCTGCTCGCCGCTGGCTCCGCTGCCGCAATTCTCTATGGACTAAAACCTAATGACCTGTTGACCTTCACAGCGGCCATAGCGTTGCTGATTCTCGTCGCGCTCGCTGGCAGTTTCCTCCCTGCCCGCCGAGCCGCCCGCGTCGACCCCATGGTCGCCCTCCGCTACGAATGAATCTCGCGGCCCACCGCAGATTCACTGCAAAGTTGCACTTCTTCCTCTTCCTCACCTCTCCACGAACGCCTTCAGCCTACCCAGTGCCTCATCCCACTGTTCTGAGACAGACCTGAGGTATTCCCTGACCTCCGCAATCGGCTCCGGATCAAATTCAAACAAACTCTCCCGTCCGGCACGCAAGCTGTGCACGATCCCTGCTCCTTCCAGCACGCGTAAGTGCTTGGTGATCGCCTGCCGCGACAGCCGTGAACCCCGGGTGAGCTGGGAAATCGAATACGTCCGCCCCGCGCACAGCCTTGCAACCAGCAACAACCTCGTCTCATCTCCCAGAGCCGCAAACACCAGTGCCTTTGGCCGACCTCTGGCCCCCGCCTTCTCACGCATTCTTCGCAACATAGTTTTCGATGTTCTTCACCTGCTCCGCCCATCCTCCCTCGTTCCCTCGATACGCCTTTTCTCGCCGGTCGCTCGGCAGTTTGTCGAAACCGGACTCCGTGAGCACCAGCAACGTCCCGTTGGCTGTCTTCTCCAACCGGAACTCAACGAGCGTCCGCGGCTCGTTCGAGTAATCGGGAGAATAATCGGCCTTGTCAAGTGACCTGGCATGCGGCCAGGTGAACGAAAACAGCCGTTCAGGCTCCATCTTCTGCACCAGGGCCTCCCATTTCACATGCTCAAAGCCGGGATACAGGATGGACCCGCGCGACACCTTTCCCACCACAAACGGTCCCTCGAGCTTCACGCGGAACCATTCTCCAAATTCCTTGTAATCCGTCAACGCCCGCCACACCCTCGATATCGGCGCTTTCAATGCAATCCGCTTCTCAATCCGGTCCGTCGACATAGGCAACCTCCAGGTTGCATATTAAGGGAAACCTGGCCAACACGCAACCATTTAGTTGCGCTTTACCCGTCGCGCTGGTCCCCCAATTCAGTTGCTTTTCCTCCCCGCGCTGGCCACAATCCTCTCTACCAACTCCGCCGGCGTTCCCTGCGCCTCCACCACAATCCACGTATCGACAAATGTCAGTATTCGCCGTTCGCCCCAACCGGGGCCGGCGTAGCCTCCGCCGCGGCAATACACCTTCCACTCCATTTCATCGCCTTTCAGTAGGGTCATCCCGTCGCGATCCGTCGTTTCCGCACTCCTGCAGCGGTTCGCGTTTTCACAAGCGCACTCGTACCCGTAAATCCACTTGTCCCCGCATTGAATAAAGTCGCTTGTCGCGTTATTCGCCTCCGTCCCCTGCATCACACTGATCTCGTACGCGTCATAAGCCATCAGCGAAGGATCCGGACACGCTAACGCAACATTCTTCGCACCGGCGCTCACATGCCACGATCCCGGATAGGAAAAGTGAATCGGCCAGCGCCCATCCTCGAAAATCTTCCACGGCTCGCTACCATCGCATTTAGGCTGGGTCACTTTTTTCAGATGAAAGGAGAAACCATCCTTATCTCTCGTATTCGACCATGTCCCTTCAAGGCCGTCCCTCGTCAGGTGCCCCTTCACAAAACCAACTTCCCTGTCGTGTTCCGTAAACGCCGTCAGTTCAATCGCTCCCTGATGCTCTCCAATCCACTGCCCGCCAAGGGTCAGGGGTTCCCAGTCTGTCGTGTCGTAGAATGTGCCCACCACTCCTTCTCCACCTCTTTCCAAATACATACGCACGTTCTTCTCCCCGAGAGCGCCTTCGAACCAGAACTTCTCGCTCGGAGACACCTCTAGCTGCGCTGTCTTCGGACAGTACCCGGTTTGATATTGCTTTCCTTTTGGCGTCTGACCCGGCGCCGTGGCCAACAGCACTGCCATGAGGATCGCGGCTCGCATTGCCTACCGCAAGGCAGTGTACACGAGTCACGACTTAGAATTCCCAATCACAAGGGACGAGTGTGCGACTCCGGGGGTCGGAGCTTCGGCTTCTCCAGAGTTTCGAAGGGCTGCGACATCAGGATGTTCTTTGATTCTGGGCTTCTGTGCTGCGGGCCCCCCAGCTCAGATTTTTCATGACCTACACAATCTGCACCAGATCTGGCGGACAATTCCGCAGACTTTCAATCGAAACCGTCTTCTCGGATCGGTACACGTCCCGCGCCGGGAGCATTCCATAGCTCCGGTTCCGCCCCTCGCGCTTCGCCAGGTAGAGCGCTTTGTCCGCCAACTCAATCACATTGTCGATCGAGAGCAGCGTCACATCTTCCTTCAGCCAAGGAAATGGTGCCCATCCGATGGAGCACGTCTTGTGAACCTCCACGCCGTTCCCCACAGTAAAGGGAATCTCTCGGATCGCTTCGAGCACGCGATTGCACAACAGCGACGCATTTTCCCGGTCCGTTGTCCGGCACACCAGCATGAACTCCTCACCGCCCCATCGCACCAAGTCATCTGACCGTCGCATCACGGACCCAATCCGCTTCGCTACCTCCTGCAGCAGACGGTCTCCTGCCGCATGGCCCAGCTCATCATTCACGCGCTTGAACTGATCGATATCCACCAGCACAAAAATCACTTCCTGCCCGGACTGGCAATTGTCGTTTCCATTAGCCGTTTTCAGGTGTGAACGCGTAGCTTGCGCTGCATCCTTCGGGATCGTCTCGTAGAAGTAGCGGCGATTCCGCGTTCCCGTCAGCGGATCCGTCAAGGAAATATCTTCGAGCTCCTTGTTCTTCTGCATCAACTCCGCGTTGCGCTGGGCCACGGCCTGTTCCAGTTCCACCCTCCGCCGGTTCAGCGCTCGCGTCCGCAGCGACACATAACCCCAGAAACAGCCGAGCAGCGCAAACGCGCCTGCCATGCGCGCCCACCAGGTCTGCCAGAAATTCGGCAGCACTTCAAACCGGAACGACGCCGGGTTTGAAGCCATCGCCAATCCCGGCTCGTGGCATTGCACCCAAAACTCGTATTTCCCCGGCGGCAGTCCGCCGTACTGCACTTCCCTCTGCAGCGTTTCCGTTCGCTGCTGATCCAGTCCTTTTAATTGATAATGGCACGTCACGCGCTGTGGATTCCCCAGAATCATCGGCGAAAATTGGACCGTCAGCGATCCGTCGGCGAAACGCACCTTTGGGACTTCCTGCGCCTGCCGCTCTTGGCCCCCCAACGTCACCTTCGTGAGTTCCACCTTCAGCTGCTCGTCTTTCGGCGCTTCCGCTTCCGGCCGGTAACGCGCCAGCCCGCGAGAAGTCGCAATCATGTAGCTTCCGTCTTTCTCTTCGCGCACGCCAGTCCATGGGCTCACGTCGTCCCACAATAATCCATCCGCGTGGTTAAGCCTTTTTAGTGTCCCATCCGGCTTCCGGACCGCCAGTCCGTCCGGCCCGTCGAACCACACTTGCCCCTTGGAATCGTGACCCACAATCAGCCAATCCCACGCGTGGTTTTCAAAGCGTGCCCTTCCTTTTTCATCCAGCATGATGCGCGTCACTTCCACCACATCGTTGTACGCCACCCAGGCTTCGTTGTCGTTCAACGCCGCCACGCTCGTGATGGCCTGCCCTTGGAGTCCATCCTGTATCGTTAGCGTTCGCCAACCTTTCTCGCTGAACCGGTACACCGTGCCGGTGCCCGAAACCCAGAGCGTTCCTTCCGGAGAAAACGCTACGTAGAATATCTCGGTCCCGGAACTCAACGGCAGCGGCACATCCGTCGGCTCTGCTCCAGGATTTTGCGCGTCAAAACGTAGCAGGTGGTCCGGCGTGGACGCCCATATCTCACCCTTCGGCGAAACATTCAGCGTTTGGAATGGTCTGCCACGATATCCCGCCTGAATCGTACTTGCGAAGCTGTCCGCATCGATCCGTACCAGTGCCCCTGTCACCGTCAGCGCCCAGATCGACCCGTCACCCGCCACCTGCATCTGCCGTACCTGCGCTCGCCCGTCCCCGCTCAGGGACGAAACTCTGTCCCATGTGTGCCGCTCTTCGTTCCACACCGCAATTCCACGCGCCGTGCTCACCCACAGCCTTCCCCGTTGGTCGCGCCTTGTCGCCCAAGTAGTGTTGTCCGGCAGCCCTTCCGCCGTCGTCCAGCCAGTCCATTCGTGCACGCCCGGCAACCGGTCAAGCCCGGTGCCCGATCCACCCACCCACAGCGTCCCTTCGCGATCTTCCAGGGCAAACTGGATGTCGTTGCTCGAGATCCCCTGTCTGTCCGTGATGACTTGCCAGCGCCCATCCGGACGCTGCCAATATAGCCCTGTAGAAGAAGGCACCAGCAATTTCCCTTTCTGGTCCAGAGTTGGTTTTCCTTCCACGTCGTCTGCAGGACCGATCGCCATTCGTTCCACAGTGAGCTTGTGTGTTTTCGTGTCCAGTCGAGCCAGCTTGGTCGCCGTCCTCAACCACAACTCACCCGCGCCGTCCCAAAGCAGTGCCGCCACGCGCTCCTTGGGAATCTGAATTCCCGGGTCCACTTCCACTCTGTTCGACCCCGCCTCCACGTGTGCCAAATGCTCCCCATACGTAAACCAGATCGAATCATCTTCGGCGCGCACGATTCCGGCTCCCGTCTCGTCGATACCTTCGGGCTCTCCGAAAAGGAATCTTTGTGACGGATTGTGCGAATCCACCCGCAAAACCCCGCGATTGAACAGCAGCGCGTACACCATGCCTCTGCTGTCCACCGCGAAAACCTGCGTCGCATTTGCCAGCGCCATTTCGGAAGCGGGAACAGCAAGGCCCTCAAATCGTCCACTCCTGTAATAGGCGATCCCTCGGTTACCCGCGAACCACGGTGTCCCATCCGGGGCAATGAGCAGATCCAAAACGTAGTGCCCGATCAGTCCTTCGACTTCCCCCATCTTCTGAGCCCGCGCGCCGTCGTAGCGGTACAATCCGGTCTGCGTACCAATCCACAAGAATCCTTCGCGGTCTTGGCCCATGGCCGTCACGGTGACGGCTCCCAGCCCAAACTGGTCTGCCAGCCTCTGCACTGTGAATCGGGGATGATCGGGAAAGCTGCCCTGTGATTCTTCTGCGAACGCGACTCTCCATCCGCACGCCAGAGCGCACAGAAGGAGGAATCTGCGGATTCTTCTTCGCTCGAACACAGGGGTAGCCGGATCACGAAAGCAATCTGGCTTCTTTGGGCGGTGAAGGCGGCCAGTACTTCGCGATGGAGTCAGCGTAAGCTAGGGCCCCGCGGCGGGTAAATCCAACAAAGGTACCTTGTTGTAGTACCAGCGACTCGTTACCACTTCGTTACGGAACTTGGGAGTACGGCGGCTTGCGCCGCTTTTACGGCATGTCCGCCCCACAATCCCTGCAGAGGTGTCTCGAGTAGGGCGGGGTTTCTCCGCTTGGCCTGACAAGGAAGGGACCCGTACGTTTCTGTTTGGTCCTTTAGGACGAACTTCATACCTAGCAAACCATCATTCTGAGCTGAATCCGCAAACTGTCAACTGTGAACTCCTTCGCCCCGGGTCCCCTTCGCCATATTCTCCAGCAACAATTTCCGGAATTTCGTCCGTTCGTCCAGACTGATATCCACGATCTCAAACGACATATCCTGCGCGCGGTAATCCCGCATCAGAGCCGTCGCCTGCAGGTTGCGCAATCCTACTTGCAAGCGCAACTGCACTTGCGTCCCCGGAGCCAGATGCATGTTCGTTGTCGCCAGTCCTCCGCTTAGGCTGGCCGTCTTGATGTCCAGCCGGCAATTCTGCTTCAGGTTCGTGCTCACCGCCGAAATCGTCTTCTGGAGCCGCACGCGAGTATGCCGCCGATGTCTGACGAACTTCGAATTGTGCGGCACTTCCAGCGGGGCCAGCTTCAAATCGTCCTGCTCGATTCCGCTCTTCGGCAAATACTCTTTCACCCATTCGGGATCGAGTTTCTCGAGAGCCTGCAATGCCGCAATCCGCAACTCCTGCGGTTGCACCCAACCGAAAATCTTCTTTGCCTCCAGGATCCGCTTCAGCGCGTTTGTAGATTCTAGCGCCTTCACGCGGCCCAGCGCTTCGACGGCCTTCACGCGTAAATACGGCGCTGCGCCAACCGGCAAATCCCCGTCGGCCAGTGTCAGCAGACGCCCCAACGCCTCTCGGTCTTCCGTCATCCCCGCTTCATCTACCACCAACGGCATGATCAGGGGGTCAACGTGATCCAACACCGTGAGAAGGATTCGGCAGCGCTCCGCCGCGCCGCACGAAGCGATCTGCCTCACCGCGCGATCCTGTGCCGCTCTCGAAAAATCCTTCATGCGCGCGGGAAGATAGACCGCTGCTGCCGTGGGATCCAATCTGACCAGCAACCCGACCATCTCCACCGCATCTGTCGCTGCTCCGCCGCGCACCGTGCTCCGCAGATATTGCGCCGCTTCTTCTCCCAGGTCGTGCGCCAGGTTCGCAATGTTTTCCAGATCGTCGCGGTACTGGCAGCGGTTGAACCGCACCGCGAGCTGCTCCATCGCCGTCTGGGGCAATTGCTTCAATACACCGGTGAGCCCCGCAGATAGTTGCCGCGCCCGTAGCGCCTCTTCCACAAATTCCGGCACACGGTCTTCAATCCCCATCTTGGTTCGCAGCGTTTTCGCGATGCCCGGCCGCTGCGACTCCACGCCCGCCAGCAGATTCAGCGCCTGCTCCATCGCCGGGAAGCACCGCTTTGCGGCGGCTTCCTGGCTGAGCCGCACAAACGCCGCGCTCACCAGCGACTGAAGATCCTGGTCTTGTTCCACGCTCAGCCGTACACCCACGTGCCGGAGTGCCTGCACCAGCAGCTTCGGATCTGCCTGCGCATACAGCTCCGCCAGTTCCGAAAGCCCTGTCGCGGCACGTTTCCGCGCGTCCGGCTCTTCGCTGTCCGCACAGCTCGCATAGTTCTTCAAAATGCTGATCGCTTCTGCGACATTCCCCTGCTCGATCAATCCGGCCACAAACGACTGCACGTTCTTCGGCGGAATGCACCACGCCTCCGACGAGAGCAGTACTTCCCTCTTCGCGCTCTCCGGCACACTCGCCCAGAATTGCCGGTCCAGCAGCTCCCGGTGAGACTCAACCAGAAGTCCTGCTTCCACCATCTTGTCCTCGTGCTGCCCCAGAATCTTCCGCAGCAGCTCAATTTCCTGGTTCATGCGGTCGAGCATCTGCCTCACCGCATTCACCTTCACCTCGCCGCGTTCGAACCGCTCCAGCGCAAAACGGATGGAAAGATGCTCAGCCAGCTTCACGAGCATGCTTTGATCGAGCTTCGCGTTTTTCCCTTGCTCTGCAATGCCTGCCAGGGCGTTCCGCAGCATGTCCTGAGCGCGCATGGGCAACTGCGCAACCTCTCCCTGAAATTCCACTGCGGCGGCCGCGGGGTTCGGTCCGCTTCCGACTTTTCCAAAAGTCGTCAGCGCATGCAGGATGGCAAAGATCTCATCGTCGGTTGGCTCGCCCAATCCCGAGCCAATTCCCTTTCGAAAGCCTCCGCCCGTTCCCAGTCCAAACCCACTCCCGACTCCTCCGCCTCGGCCCGTTCCTGAACCCGCGGCTGTGCCAACACCACCCCCACCTGGGCTCCATCCTCCGCCGCCCTGTCGCGAACCTGTCCCAGTTCCGATGCCAACGCTGGCTCCGGTTCCAGCCCCTGTTCCAGTTCCGGGCCCCCCTCCCGATCGAGCCCCGCCTCCGCTTCCCCAGCCGGTCCCTGGTCCCGTCCCCCCACTGCCCGTGGTCAAACCATTCTCGGTACCTGTGCCACTGCCAGACCCAATTCGTCCTTCTGTTCCACCGGAACCCACACCCCCGGCCACGCCCCATCCTGTGCCAACTCCGACGCCGCCTCCGCCGGGCCCGTCACATCCTGCTCCGCCTCCTTCACCGCTGTAAGCGGACCCTCCGGACCCTGTTCCTTCGCCGCTCGCTCCTGCCCCCGTTCCCGGCCCGCCAGACATCGATCCTTCCGCGGCCGCTATCAGCTCCAGCAACTTCTGCGGGTCGTTCAACATTCTCTTGAAGGTATCTTGGTCATCACCGAAGGATGCTGCCGCCAACTGTGCAGCCACACTGGCGTCTTTCAGGCGCGCATCGGTCGCCACGAAACAGATCTCGTTCACGTGAATGCCTTGCGCACCCTCGATCGCATCCTTCAACTGTTGTGCTAATTCGGCAGGCTTCGCTTTCCCGGTTGGAAAGGCGTGCACCAAACTCGCCAGCTCTTCCTGCGTCACATTCGGCTGGAACTGGATGCTCGCAAGCCCCGCTGAACTCAGCAACTGCGCGAACTGTTTTTCGGCCGGCGATCCTTCGAGCGGCACCCCATCCAGTAACAATTGTGTTCCCGTTGCACCCAGCAGCAACCCTGTCTCCGCACCCACCGGCACGGCCATGCGCAGCTCTCCCCAGGCAATCTGCAACTGCTCCGTGGTTCGGGCGTGGTCGTATCCGTACAGGCGGGCGAACTTCAGCAGGATATTAAGGCTTCGAACGAACGCGCGGGCGGCGGTTGTCTTCGGGTCCGTTTTCATTGCCAGGTCCGTACCTTCGTTCCGTCCATAGTCCTGACGGTTTGTTCGGAAGTACACCTTCTCTAGTACGGTAGGCCCGTTGTACTCGCCTCACAATGGTACAGACGTCCCATGTGACCGGCACGCTAGCTCGTCTCTCGGCCAGTCTTCCGCACCTGACCGTTCGACCGGTTTTTTCTGCGTAAGTACAGGTTGTCGCTGGGCGCTATTTCTGTTCGCAGCATGTGCGGGACCCACCTTCAGAGGTTCTCGTACTGGAAAATCTGTAGCGAGCGCGGCGAGAAAAGCTCGACTCCTGCACTCTGCATGGCGTCAGTCCGAGCGAAGTCTTCGCAGCGAGGAATCTCTCTTGATCAGGCAAACGCGACAAGGACTCTTTTCAGGAATTCCCCTCTCCAGGAAGGTCTTACTTCGCCACCGACATCCGGCTCTGCCGCCGGGTTCGATTGCTCACCTGCGCCGGTTGTGGCAAACCGCCCAACTCGAGCAACAGCTTCCTCATTCGCGAGCGATCGTCGAGATCCATCTCCACAAACTCGAACGCCATCGCTTGTGGCCGCGCGCCGCGCACAATCGCCTGCGCTCGAATATTCCTCACACCGTGCGACAACTTGATCGTCAGCAGCGACCCCGGAGCCAGGTGCCGGTCCGCCGCGCCGATTCCCCCGCCCATATTCAGCTCCGCAATAGAGAGCCGCATGTTCTCGCGTAGATTCGTTGTCACTGCCGGCACATGCTTCGTCAGTTTCAACCGTGCATACCTTCTTTGCCGGATGACGGGCGCGTTGGGCTCTGGGTCGGTCGGCTCGAGCACCAGCTCCTTCCGGTCCAGGCCGCTTGCCGCGAGCTTTTCCATCGCCAAGGAGGGCTCGATCTTTTGCAGCGCCTGGGCCGCCGAGATTCTCAACTCCGTGTGGTACGCCCATCGCCACACCTGCTTCGCATCCAGCATCTTCTGCAGGACCGGGCTCGCCGCCGCGGCCCGCAATCTTCCCGCCGCCTCGATGGCCTTGATTCGCGCGAAACCCGGTGTGTTGTCGTCCTGCACGAGCTCCACGATTTTCGGAATGCATTCGAAGCGACCGCTCATTCCCATCTCGTCCAAAGCCAGCGGCCGGATCAGCGGATCGAGCGTGTCATACAGTGACACCAGCAATCTGGCCCGCGGTTCCACTGGGGCGCTTGAAAGTTGCCGTACCGTCCTGTCATGCGAAGCTCTCGGCCACTGCGTCAATCGCCCGGGCAGTATCCGTTCCACCGCGTCCGCATCCAGTTGCGTCAAAAGGCCGATCACCTCTGTTGCTTCATTTGCCGGGCCGTTCTGCAGAGTGTCGCACATGCGCTGCACCGCGTCCTCTCCCAGCCCGGAAACTAGAGAACCCAGCAGCTCGCAATCCTCGCGGAATCCGCACCCTGAGAATCGCGTGGTCACATACTGCAGCGTGGCTTTCGGCATAAGAGCCAGGATATCCATCAATCCGTCCGGAACCTGCCCCGTCCGCATGGTGTCTTCCACGAATTCCGGCAACCGGTCCTCCGCGCCGATTCTCTGCCGTAGATTGTTTGTTGTGCCAGGCCGCAACGTCTCCACGCTGTCGAGCGAAGCCAGCGCCTGTTGCATCGCCGGGTAAAACCTCTTCGAACCCGCCTCCTGGCTCATGCGCACAAACGCTGCGCCGAGCAGCGTCTGCAAATCCCCCTCGCGCTCGACCGACAATTGGTTCCCCAGCCTTTGAATTACGTCGATCAACGCGCTTCCGTCGCCACTTCCGTAAAACTCCGCCAGGTCCGCCAATCCGATGGCCGTGGTCCGTCGCGCTTCCGGAGCCTCCAGCGCCACGCAAGCCGCATACTTCGTCAAAATCTCGTTTACCGTCTTCAATTCGCCGCGCCGCAGCATCTCTTCGAGAAATGCACGCACATTCCGCGGCGGCACGCACCATGCCTCTTCGCTGGTCAGCACTTCCTTTTTGTTCTCTTCCGGCACCTGCAGCCAGAATTCCTGGTCCAGCAGTTCCGTGTAGGACTGCACGGAAATTCCCGCGGCCGCCATCGTTTCTTCCTGCTGGCCAAGGATTTTGCGCAGCGCTTCAATCTCCGAGTTCATGCGGTCCAGTAGCTGTTTCACGGCGTTGACGCGCAACTCCCCGCGCTCGTAGCTGTCCAACGCAAAGCGGATCGCCACATGCTCTGCCAGTTTTAGCAGCATCGGCTTGTCCGGCTTGTCCATTGGCGCCTGCGCCGCCAGACCCGCCAGGGCCTGCTGCAGGGTGTATTGTGCCCTTACCGGCAGAGTGCTCAGCCGCGATTGAAAAGACGCCGCATCCATACGGCTCTCGGGATCTTTGCGCGATTTTCCCAATTGCGCGAACAGGCCGATCATCGAGCGAATATCTTCCTCGGCAACTGAGTAGTTTCCGCTGTCCCCGCCGCCGGTTCCGATGCCGGTGCCGCCCATCATGGCGCCTCGCAGCATCGCGGAAGCGCTCACCCATTTTCCAGGTTCCTGACCGCCACCTCCGCCAGCTCCTCCAACCCCGGTTCCCCCGGCCCCGAAGCCTGAACCGCCACCCATTCCGCCGCCACCGCCGGTGCCTGTTCCTCCCCCTCCGCCGCCACCAAATCCTGAGCCACCACCGCCCGGCCCGGAACCTCCGCCGCTGCCCGAGCCGCCACCCGCGCCGTCGCCTGTTCCTCCCCCTCCGCCGCCGGTGCCTCCTGGACCGCCACCACCAGGGCCGCCACTCCCCGTTCCTGCGCCGCCTCCGCTACCCCCACCACCTGAGGCTTTTCCTGCATCCCACAGGTTCCCGCTGCCGTCGGCGCCG
>Ga0187782_10000402_pt1 | contig 28826 bp, 29 predicted proteins | sample 0715_SJ02_MP15_2_FD_132454 | JGI IMG/M metagenome (GOLD analysis project Ga0187782, IMG submission 132454) | Tropical peat soil microbial communities from peatlands in Department of Meta, Colombia - 0715_SJ02_MP15_20_MG | ecosystem: Environmental > Terrestrial > Soil > Wetlands > Peat | place... | reverse complement strand
GACTGGTTGACCCGTTCTTGGATCAACCAACATTGGCCGCCGTGCGTATTGCTGGCTAACTTTCGGCCTTCCCTGTGGGTTCGGGGGTAGATGATGCAGGCTTCTCTGAACTCTGTACGACCTGTCCAGAGGCAAACCTATCCGAGACTTGGGTGATCCTTATTCTCACGTTTTGGCCCCGTTGTGTCCCGGGAACAAAGACCACGAATCCCTCTATCCTGGCTAAGCCGTCGCCCCGTCTGCTGATCTCAGCAATACTCACGTTGTATTCCTTCCCGACCTCGACTGGCTTGTTGAAGGAACCAGAATGACCTCTGTACCCTCCACGGCTGCCATACCCTCCGCGTTGTCCGAAACTCATTTTTCCTTTCACACATCCTACCGTTGTTTCATCCAGGTAGTAAAATGCGCTCGCAACGACCTAGTTAAAGGGTCGCAAGCGCCGTAGTGAAAGCAGTTGCGCGGGGCAAAAGCCGGGGTTGGTCAGGTTGACTTCTTACTGGGCTTACCACCTTTGACAATCTGCGACGCTAGCCACTCCTCATAGGAATCTGTTGGCAGGCGGGTCTTCTCGCCTTTGGCTGATTCTCTCAACAGGTCCTCGTGACGAGGGGGACGATTTAAGGACCGGAGTGAGATCGCCGCTTACATTCATCAAGCTCTGAGACTAGGAGGTTTGGAGAAGGTCCCTGCAGATCAGAGAGCCCGCGCCTCCCCTGAAAGTCGAATGAGAATGGAAGCGGGTTCGAAGCCCCACCGACTTGAGCCCTCGACGCGTTTGATGTAACCAAGCTGAAATAAACTGATTCAGCCTCTAATTAACCAAATAAGCCTATATTGAAGCTGCCCCGGCCGGGATTCAGTATCAAATAGGTTCGAACCTATAGCAATAGGTTTAGGCCCTGCGGAAGCGCCCGCGGTGACCACTGGGTTATTCTATTTGTTCGGGCTTCAATCCTATCTGCTTGTCGAAACTGGCATTGTCCCAATACAAGCTCCAATAGGACAAATGGCCATCTGGCGTCGCCCGGAAGAACATTGCCGCAGATACCTTAAAGGTCCTATTCACAGTTGGCAAGGTCCGCTCCTTTCCGCCGACGAACCACTTACCGCCCTTGAACGTGCCAGAGGCAACGGCCTCCAAGCAAACCCATTCGCCGTCGACCATAAAGTGTGATGTCTCCGCGTGAATGTCTGGAAAGCGGCTGTACAGGCTAAGCAAACCTTTCTTCATCCGCTCCCAGCCCCCTTCTGGTTCCAGGCTCCCGGGATCCTGCCATGTCACGTCTTCGGTGAATAGTGACATGATCGAGCCATCGTGACGATTGAAGCCATCCACGAACTTCTGGGCGGCGTCTTTGGGGGTCACGTTCCTCCTAGCTCGAGCTTTGTCGTTCCTGTACCGCACAAACTCCTCTGCGGCCGCTCTGTTGACCTTTCTTAGCTCGGTAGCAACCATCCCTGAAAGCTCTTCGGCGGAGATCTCCCTACGTCGGGAGACCTTCAGCGAAACTTCCTTCGCAACCTTCACAGCTTCCCTTACGCTAGCTCCTGCCTTTGCGACCCCTGCGCTGACATTGGCCGGGTCGAATTCAGCGGCCTTTCCGTCCCTTCTCCTGACTCTGGTCATTGAAGTCATCTCACCGTGCCTGTCTGCTTAGGGAAAAATGTTCTGAAGGGGAGCAGCAACCCGACGATGTCTACAGCAAGCAGAATGAGATAAACGGGCCAGGTGGATCCGCCGCCATAATACAAGTCTCCTGTCGCATAGAGAAGACCAACAGCGGCCAAGAAGAGGATGTAAAACGCCCAACGTTCGCCTCTCCTGAATGCGGTGACCGTTATGGTCGCGGCGAAAGTCCCGGCTATCGCCGTGATGACCCCAAACAGTCGCAAGAGGCCTTGGACATAGGTGACTATTCCCTGGCCTGAAGAAGCGAAGGCACTCCAAGAGATGCCAGCCTGATGCTGGAAGAACTGCGTGTCTGATTCAGCGCCTGTCACAACATACGCTAGACCGTTGATGACAATTATGATTGAGACGATGAGGACGAGGACCCATCCAATCTTCATCCAGTCTTGACTTGGTCTCGGAGCGGCCATCCCCTCCTAACCAGTTGGGGAAGCGAGATTTATCCCGTATACTCTCGCCGTGCGAATTTAGGACAAATTTATCTAACTTTTGTCAATTCTAACTCCTCCAATGCCGCGACCAACTGACGAACTGGACTGGGATATTGTGAAGGAAATCATCAGCCCGGCGTCCATGAGATGGAATGTCAGGGAACCCTATTCGAGGATGGCCAAGAGATTAGCTGTTGACGAGGAAACCGTCCGTCGGAGACTAGTGCGGCTCCGCGAGTCCGGAATCATCGGAGATTTCGTGTTGTTCCTGAATCCCGGCTTGCTCGGTCGAAAGAATGGCCTTCTGTACCTGGACGCGAAGGACTACACTTCGATCTCGCGGGCCATTCCAAAACTCAAGCTCATGGATGGCATAGTATCTCTCACCTCCGTGCACGAAGCTGGGTTGCTTGTGAGCACCTACTACCAAGGTGAGAGCGCATTTGCACGACAAATGGCCCTCGTCGAATCTGTTTGCGAGGGAAGGACTGCAATGCATTGGACAGCTCCCTATCCTGAGTTTGGAGGACCGTTGATGAAAACGGATTGGATTATCCTTCAAGCCTTGCGAAGAAACCCCAGAAGAAAACTGTCGGATCTCGCGTCAAGTATAGGCATCAGTTCGAGGACGGTCAACAGAAGGATGAAGCGCCTGAATGACGGTATGGCCATGTTCCTCTTTCTGGAGTTCGACCTCGCCAGAATTCAAGGGTTGCGTTACTTTCTTCTCGTTCACTGTGAGAATGAAGAAAAGAAGAAAGAGGTAGACGAGACAATAATCTCTGGCCTCCAGAGCCTAGTTTACACCGAGACTTGGGCTCCGAATCATTCGATGTTTGCTTTTGCTTGCGAGAACATTATAGAAGCAGACAGGGTTTCCAGTTGGCTCAGGAAACTTAGCGGAGTAAGCGACATGAGGCTCGGCATACTAAAAAGTCGAGTCCATAACATGGACTGGATCGACGAGGAGATCGGGAGGCGGATATCCAGCTTCTAGAAAGTACCAGGCTTGGAGCAAACGCTCTCCAAGGATTCGATGAAGGACCCCGAAACGTAACATCTAGCAAAGTCACCATAATACTCGTTGTGCTTTGCGGTCGAACTGGGTCCCATCCATACGGGGCCCAGCAAATCCAGAGACGCGAACATGGGTTCAATGCCTTGCAGATACTGACCAGAAATCGGTCCTTGGATAAGGCATGAAATCACCCCCTTTTAGCAAACAGGGGCTAAATCTGCCCCGGCCGGGATTGGGGCAACCAATTGGATGCCTTTTGAAAACGTAGAGTCTAGCCAGCTGTGGGCCTGATTCAGGAGAAGAGGGAGAACTCACGCTGCACATTGGACTAGAGCCCAAGTTGTCTTTCCAATGAGCTCCAGCGCGAGTCCGCTCTCGCCGCCCCGAACCAAGGATAGAACCTAAGTGCGGCCAGATCGCCAGCCTGGTTCGTGAATATCGATCTGTCGCGGTAAGCTTTCTCCAAATATGCAAAACCTTCATCGTTTTGTCCGAGTGCGAAACTAATCTCCGCCAGTTGGACCTTAGAGACATAGGATGTTTTCGCTTCTTCCTTCAGCTCACTAAGTAGCTTGGACGCTTCGTCGCGGCTACCAACAAGAGCAAGCACGCAGGACAGACTTGTCTTCATCCACTGGTCCTTGTTCGAAAGCGAGTATGCCTGGCTGATTTCTTCTACAGCTTCCTTAAACTGCGAATCGAGGTAGTAAGCCCAGCCAAGGGTCTCGTGGTGAGAGGGGAAATCCGGGTACTCCTTCAAGGCCTGCTTGATCTGTTCAATAGCATCCTTCGGCTTACCCATCATGATGAGGGTGCATCCCAGGTTGTTGTCAACGATACGGGATAATGGGTCGAGCCTGCCGGCCTGCTTTAGCTCCTCGAGCGCCTCCATATGCCTTCCGAGCGCGTTAAGGAGCAGGCTGTACCACACGTGTGCATAAGCCAGGCTTGGTTTCTGCTTGATGGCTTGCATGAACTCGCTCTCTGCATCATGCCACAGCCCATCATAGCTGTTGTGTATGATTCCGAGCGAAGCATGCGCTTCCGCCAACTTGGGCTCTATTTCGAGTGCTTTGAGATCATAATTCCTCGCCTTCGGAAACGCATCATTTGGGTCCATCCAGAACCAGTCAGCGAGGATGGTATAGCAATCAGCCAGTCCCGAATATGCGAGACTGAATCGGTCGTCCAACTTGATTGCTTCTTCAAAGTACTTCACTGCCTTGGTCACACCCTCTTTGGTCCTTTCATTCCAAAAATACCGCCCTTTGAGGTACATCGTGTGAGCTTCAGCGTTCACCGTGGGTTTCCTTCTGACTTCTTCTTCCTCGCTCATCACAAGTTGCACCTTGAGGGCTTCGGCCACCTTCTGAGCAATCTCGCTCTGAACCGCGAAAATATCGCCTACCTCTCTGTCATACGATTGAGACCAAAGGTGGCCGTCGGTCCTAACATCAATTAGCTGCGCAGTGATACGCGCTCGATTGGCTGACTTGCGGACGCTACCTTCGATGATTGAGCCAACCTTGAGCGCATTCCCTATCTCCCCGGTAGTGGCGTTGGCCCCCTTGTACTTCATTATCGACGTTCTGGATATCACTGTTAGGCTACGCACTCTTGAGATGGTAGAGATTAATTCCTCGGTAAGACCATCGGCGAAGTATATGTCGTTCGGGTCCGTCGACATATTCACAAAGGGCATTATAGCAATTCGTCGTCCGTCCAGTTGAGTGGCCGAGACCGAACTAACCTCCACCCATGGCATGGTCATTTTGAAGACCTCTATCGGAACGCTCACGTTCTTCAGGGACTTGTCTCCTAAGCTCGTGAATCGGAGATCCACCTTGCTCTCAACAAGGTCGTAGACCTGACGGGTCAAACAAACACCCCCATCTTCTGCGAGGGGTTCTATCCTCGACGCAACGTTGACGGAATCACCTGATATGTCTCCTTGGGACTCGACCACTTCTCCAACGTGGAGACCAATTCTGAGATGGATTCTCCTTTCGGGAGGAAGTGAGAGATCGAACTCTCTAGTCGTCCTCTGAATGTCGTAGGCACATCTCACCGCGTCAATTGCGTTTGGGAACTCTACTAGGAACGCATCCCCGATGGTCTTTACCTCCTTCCCGTAATGTCTGGCAAGGATTGGTCTTATGATCTTCCTCTGTTCTTCCACCAGTGCGAGGGAAAGCGACTCGTTCTTCTGCCCAAGTAAGGTATAGCCAACCATATCAGTGAACATGATCGCCACGAGTCTTCGCTCGCCTTCTAGCAATTGGCTCTCCATGGGCTTGGCCTGGTTTAGTGATAAAACCGTTTGTCGAACAACAAATCGTTCTGCCACCGATCAACCCCTGGAACCACACGTTTTTCCATCGCATGGGAATAGCTCGGATTGAACTCCGTTTGACAGAGAGAGCTCAAAAACTGCCCCGGCCGGGATTCATGCCCAAGTAGGTTCGAACCCAAAACTCCCCGGATTAGACGATCGCGGGTTCTTGATCTTCGTTCGACAACATATAGCTTCAGACATCCTCGTGTAAAAGCGAACGCCTTGCCAAGTATTCTCCCAAGATTTTCTTCTGCCCTCTTCGTAATATTTCAGCTAGGGTTGAGGTCCTAACTCCTGTTAGTGACGCCAACTCCGACAACCCCAGCTTCTTGGGAAACTCGAAATAACCCCGCTCGAAGGCGATGGTCAGGATCTGCTCCTGCCTTGCCGTGAGGAGTTCTTTGTCTTCCAGCGTCTTGCTCAACGTCACCTCGAAGGGAATCTTGCGCCGGTCCAGAGCCCCTGTAAGCTCCCTGAAGGAGTCACCGCTGCCCAGGACGGTCCACTTAGCATGGTCCTTCGGAGCCACAGACACAGAAGCGAGGAAGCAGTTAGACCGGGCCACCTCCCTGCAGACAGTGCACCTTGCTGAAGTAACCGCACCGTAAACGTGCCCACTGCCCGACCTGATGACTTCCAAGTCAAGGATGTCCTTGTCCTTCCGCATAGCCGAAACGAGACCGTTTGCGAAACCCGGTTCCGCCTGGATGTCGAAGAGGTGCTTCATAGTTCCCTTCGACGACACCTTCGAGTCCAGTATCCTGACAGTAGCTGAATAATTGCCAACGGCCAGATCTATCCAGCTATGCGGCTGAGGACAACGGATGACGGCCTCGAGCACATGCCAGATTCAGGGGTTCGGCGATTTAAGACGTGCTGTCGAGCCGTTTCAAAGTAGGCAGTCGGCGAGCCAAAAGACCAACCGCTCTTCCTTTTTCAGGTGTTTTCCCAACGCGAGCTGTAGAGAAGAAAGATTCACTTTCAACTGCGCTGAGGAGATCACTCGTGCATTCTTTGTGAGGTTCGTTTCGCCTAGCTTATCGAACGCCTTCCAAATGGAGCCATGTTCTTCTATCAATTCCTTAGTCGGACTACTGCCCTTCAGCCTTGAGTTCAGCGGTTCGTAGACCACTCTTTCTTCGTGCTTGAAGTGCTCCCTCAGTTGCACCCCCAGTGTCGCGACGGATTCTCGGAATTTCTTCTCGTTGAACCCAGGAGCATTGACACACCTTTCAATAATGGCAAGCCGTTGGACAATCCCCTTGTGTTCTTCTCGCAGAGCCACAACGCCCTCTGCTGACATTGCAATGCGTCGTGAATCCTCCGAGTAAATACTTGACCCCTTAACTTATCGGTGGCAGGGCTCGTGAGCATTCAGCAGCTCGAGAGGCATCCCTCATATTATAGGGTCAAGGCTTAACCAATTTGCTGCCTCACGAGACCCGGACGAGATGGAAGTAACGAAACTCAAGAGAGGGGGGATGTCGGGGGTTGGGGTTCTGGCAATTTTGCTCATCCTCACCATAATGGTAGGCACGGTTATGTACATAGACGAGACACAGACGCTCAACGGGCAGATATCCAGCCTTCAAAGCCAGGTGAGCGCGCTGCAGACCAAGACTGTTACGGTCTCGAGCAGTTCACAGTCCCCACCGGACTCTCAAGTGATTCCGACGACTAGGCACTTCAGCCTGATCGTGACGAACGCTCCAATAACAATTGCGACCAACGTCACCTACGATGCGTGGACGTTCAACGGCACGGTCCCCGGACCTACGATATGGGTCAATCAAGGTGACACAATCGACTTTACGCTATACAACCCCACTTCCCAGGCTCACTCCATCGACTTTCATGCCGCACAAGTCGATTGGTCCACGGACTACGCGACTGTCCCGCCTGGCGGATCCAAGACCTTCAACTTCACCGTAAACTACCCCGGGATATTCATGTATCACTGCGGGACAGCCCCTGTGCTCGAGCACATCGCCAACGGAATGTTCGGAGCAATCATAGTAAATCCTCAGACCCCTTTGCCAGCAGCGACAGGAGGAACGTATGTACTGGTTGAGAACGAATGGTACCTGAATTCACAACCAGGCGCGGACGGCCACTACACGGGGAACCTCACCAAGATGCTCGCCGCCACACCCGACTACGTTACGTTCAATGGTACCGCGTTCCAATTCCAAAAGTCGCCCCTTCCCGTCGCGCCAAATCAACTGGTCAGGCTCTACATCCTCAACGTGGGGCCAAGCCTGTGGGAGGCATTCCACGTCATCGGGGCAATAATGGATACCGTGTTCATCGACGGCAATCCATCAAACGTTATGCACGGACAGCAGACCCTCAACATACCGCCTTCGGGCGGTGCGATCGTCGACATGTACTTTCCCGACGCGGGCGGGAAGAATCCGTTCGTCAACCATGCCTTCGCCTACGCATCCATAGGGGCGGTCGGGATTTTCAAGGTTGGCACTGCCAATCAGTCATCGACCACCAGCACAACGTCTTCGACGCAAACCTACAGCACGCCTGTCACTGGAAGCGTGAGTGTTGCTATCAACTCCGGGTCTGCCCTCAACACCACCTCCATCTACTTCTCCCCGCCGACGATAACCGTGGTCATTGGGGTAAACAACACTGTCATCTGGACGAACGATGACAGCGCAGAGCACACTGTCACTGCCACAAACAACAGCTTCAACTCAGGGTACATAGAGCCCGGGCAATCGTTCACCTACACCTTTACCACTCCGGGCACATACACTTACTACTGCACGATTCACCCGTGGATGAAAGGCACCGTCATAGTCGAGGCAGCTGGGTGACGGCATGCCAAAAGACAACCCTCGCCCAGTCGACCAGGCCAGGCGGAGGGCGATAATCGGGATTCTAGGAGGTGCGGCGGCTCTGGTGACTTTAGCTGTGGGGGTGTATCCCTTCTCGTCAGGGTCGACTTCGCCCGAAAAGGCGAATGAATCAACCTCTATCGCTCGCTCGTCGACGGTTTCCTCGACCTCTGAGGCGCTCGTTCAATCAGGTGGCGCATCTGAGATCGCAGTCCGCGTGGTCTACTTCGGGATGCCCCTGGCTGTGACCGGGACTAAGAAAGAAACGGTTGCCTTGAACAACCCCGCCTATCTCTCCGACCTCAAGATCGCTCTGGTCAGTGCTCATCCGAGTCTGAAAGTGATGCTCCCGACAATGCTGTTCCTCATTGCAGGCTTGCCCGCCAATGGCAATCCGCAACTACAAAACGACGTTGAGGTGGACGTTCTTCCCCAGTTTGCAGGTGGTTAGCTGTTCGGTCAACCTGGGTGCTATAGAATGAAGTCTTGCTTACTGCGAGCAACCGTGGATAACAAAAGTTGCAGATTCTCATTTAGTGGGGAACTGAGAGTGCGACCTGGGATCTTTTTAGCCTCTCCCCGATGCAGCTTCTTACGAGTTCGCAGGCCTCGACTATCCTTCGATCCATTATTTCGTAGTAGATAGTCGTACCCTCCCTGCGCGTCCTGAGAAGCCCGAAGTTCCTCAAGATGGCGAGGTGTTGGGAGATGTTTGACTGAGATATTCCTGTCATCTTGGAGAGTTCGTTTACAGACTTCTCGCCATCGTTGAGCATCCTCAGTATACGTATCCTCTTGGGATGGGCCATCGCTTTGCAAAACTCCGCCTGCAGTCTGTAGAGCTCTTCCTCCCCTGGATGGTTATCCATGTTATCTTCCCTGCCCTGCTTTACCCGCAGCAGCTTCTGCACCGACGACAGATTTGACTTCTTTGTTCTCAATTTGTAAAGGGAACCTTGTCTGCCCGAAGAACCCGTCGAAGATTCTTTCAAGGCTGCCATTTAGTGCCCGCCAGTAGATCATGGCGAATGATCGCTTCATGAGGTACTTCACGACTGAAGGTGTCTGGTCCGTAGGCGGGGATGTATAGGTCGCAGAAACGAAGATGGCTCTGTGCGAGCCGACCTCCATTGGACAGTTTATCCTGCCGTTGTACTCTAAGAACTCGGCAGTCTTATTTATCTCTGAAACAATGTTGTGAGCAACGACGACCGACTGAAGGTGAGCTACAACCCCTGACTTTGATACCGGTATGTTGGTGGCGTCTCCGATCGCATACACTCCCTCCTGTCCTTCTACTCTCATTGTCCCTCTGTCCGTGGGCACATAGCCATCCTCGTCGCCGATTCCCGAGTTGATAATGACGTCAGCACCGTGGTGAGGGGGAATGGCGATCAGCATATCGTACTGGACTACCTCGCCCTCCAGCGAATAGATCTTCTTCGCGGCGGGGTCCACCGCATCTACGTTGAAGAAAGTGGAGACGTCGATGCCTCTCTCCTTGAACAGGGGCTCTACGACGCGCGAAATCTTCTCAGCGGGGTACGGTCGGGGATACGGGGTCAGGAATTTGATGTTTACCTTTTCTCGGATGCCGCGCTTATGGAAGTATTCGTCAAGCATAAAGGCCGCTTCATTTGGAGAGGGAGGGCACTTGTGCGGAGTTCCTGCGATGGCCACAACTATGGTGCCACCTTGGAAGCTCTTGATAGATTCCCAGATGCGCTGGGAGTCCACGGCACCCGTGTGGAAGTTCAAAGCCCCATCAGACAGTCCGGGAACCTTCGAAGGATCCGCTACCGCGCCTGTGGCTATGACGAGAAAATTGTAGTCTAGCGTCCTGCCGCTCTTGGTCGTCACTGACCTTCCCTGAAGATCGATCCTGACAGCCGGGTCCTGGATGAACTCGACCTCTTTTCGCAGCAAGTCAGTCTCGTCCTTCACATACTTGTCTGGAGACGCCCCCTTGAAGGCGACATCCAGGTTCCCTGGCTGGAATGGGTGTTTGAGGTGCTCACCTATCAGTTGAACGGAAGCGAGCCCTCCCCGTATTTCGTCGCGCAATTCAAGGGCGAGCAGGTTTGCTGTGAATGTCCCTCCATCCCCTGAGCCGATGACGACCACTCGTTGCATGTGCGGCCTAGCTCCGTTTCTTCGTGATTTTGACGATGATTCTCAGGTAGCCCTGTTCTTCGATCATGTCCATGAGCTCGTTCCCGCTCTTCTGAGCCCATGCGGTGACGTCGGCCTTGGCCGCCGGGTCGGTCGCTAGAAGCTCGATGATATCCCCGAGCTGGGAGTTCCTGTAGGCCTTGAAGAGGTCCGTGATTGGGCCGGGGCAGAAGCTGCCCCGGGAGTCGACGACCTTGTGCTGTGCTGTTGTGGACATGGTCTTTCGCCTAGATGAAGATGATCTGCCCGCCCTCGCCGAGAGAGACCATAGTAGCGGCCCCGACCACGTCGTCTATCTCATCGATGAGGGTCTCCTTCGGAGTACCCATCACCTCCATGGTTGTGGAACACGCGTGGAGTTTGACCCCTAGGTCCTTGGCCATCTTGAACATCTCCGGCACCGAGGGAACCTTAGCCTTCTTCATCTTCCCGTTCATCATTCGGGTCGCCATGGCTGTCATGCCGGGAACCATGCCCAAGATGTTAGGCATCGGCATACCTGGGTTCCCAACAGGCGCCACCTTGAGCGAGCCCACATTCTTCTTGCTGATCGCGCTCAACCCCCAGAAGGTGAAGAACATGTGGACTTCTTTTCCCATGGTGGCCGCCGTGGTGGCAATCATCAGGGCAGGGTACACCATGTCCATCGTCCCTTTCGATAGGATGATGAGCATCCGCTCGGTCTGCTCACCCTTCTCTTCAGTTTTCAGTTGCGTTACTTGAGCCATTTCATCTCACAAACATTCGTAGATTCTAATGTACTAATAAGTTGGGAATCCAATTATCACCGATGGGAAACGTCTATGGTGAAATAACAAGGATTCAGAAGGACGAAAGGGACGTGGTTCTGACTAATCAGGTTCTTGTTGTTGACCGCAAAAGAACAACACCTTCCATGGCGCGTGCTCGAAGGGAAACGATTTCTATCATGCCGTTCAGTCCTCTAATCTCTGGGCAATTTGCCTAGCAATACCGCAAATGAGCCAGTGAAGTACTGTCCCTCTTGCCTCAAGTCCAGCGTACGCACGCCTGTAGAACGGTATCACGAAAAGCAGTTGGAGCTCTGCACTTACCACTATTGGCTTGTCAGAGAAAGAGTTGGAGGCCACTATAGCCTAGAAGCATACGCAAAGGCTTCTAGGCGCAACTCATTCAGGACCTCCCTTCCGTCGCCAGAAGAGGTTGGAAAGATGGAGGCTTTCCGATTACTCTGACTGGCTGTGTTTCTCGTACTTGGCGTTCGCTTTGAGAGCGAGAGGAAAGAGCGTCTTCTCTTCCTCAAGATGATGCTTCCTTAGCTCCTTGACGAAGATTCCGACCTCCCTTCGGGCGACCCGTTCCGGCAGAGTGCCAAGGTTCGGCAATTTGTGGTCCAGGAAATCCACAAGCTCCCTGTGATATCGTAGTACGATGATGGAATCTTCGGCCTTGTTCTTGTATTCCCACATGATTGGCCTCATTAGTCTCGCCTCCTCTTCAACGGCATGCCTGAGGATCAGTGGCTTGATGACCTTCAGCTCCGTGATGACGACCTTCATCTCCCCGCTTTCTGCCAACCGTTCGATGCGACGAAGCTTAGGAACGAGTTCGCGGTGTTCAGTCTTCAGCCTCTCCAGGACCTTCGGGAGCGGCTCGTTATAGTCCAAAGTCATTGTCATTTTGAACTTAAAGTTGCAGAAGATGTCTTAAGGTTGTCCCTGAAGGGCTCGAGACGACGGTCTCGCTTTTGCCAGAACTAACCGAGGACGATTTGGAAGTTGCCGAGGCTAGCATAAGATTCGCGCTCCAGAGCTGTCCCGTCGAGGGTGTGCTGACGGGGCCTAATGGGGCGCCTGTGACCTACGACAGCCTCCAGACCCTCCTTGAGAAGCTAGTGGAGTCGGAGAATCGGTCGGACTCTGGACCGCAGCTTGGTGATGATGTTCTAAGTCAGCTCAAGGAGGTGATCGGTTATACCAGTGAGAACTGCCCCGTAGAAAACGTGTCTACGTTTCATGACGGTAGGCCAATTCTCGGAGTCAACGTATTGGCCTTAGCAAATAAGCTGAGTAATCTGGAGTAGGTCTCAGAAGCGTGACTCGATTCGCAAAGCTACGCTCTAATCATGGTGAGGAGCATCTTGAATTTCTTGGTTGCCTTCACTGCATGCGGCTTCCCGGCGGGCAGAACTATTGCTTCACCTTCCCTCACCTGATTCTCGTCCCCAGACACCAACACTCTAGCCTCGCCTTCAAGGACATGAAGCAGGGCATCGTAAGGTGCCGTATGCTCGCTGAGGGTTTCCCCCTCATCGAAGGCGAACAAAGTCATGGTCCCTGCCCTACGGCTGATGATGGTACGGCTCACCACGGAACCCGACTGATACGAAACCAAGGAGGCCAGGTTTTGCTTTCGAGCCGGTGCCAATCCACCTCGACCTTCAATTGTCTCTAGGTCTTTCGCGTTCTTTGCCATTGCGAGGCCTCTTGCGTGATGCGTGTTATTTTGAGATTTGCTACTCGCGGACAACAGTAGATTCATCCATATGTGGGTCGGGTATGGCTGGGGGCTAATGCTAATGACGCTCCCAAGAATCGGGCCCGGTGGGATCCACCCCCAATCAGGTTCGACTCTTACGGAATAGTCCGGACTGAGCTATTCTGGCTGAATAGAGTTCATTCTGAGCTTGGATTCCTTGCCCCGGCCGGGGTTCACGCCTAAATAGGTTCGAACCCATTTTCCGTGGGTTCGAGGCCGGTCGACGCCGCCTGTTGTACCGGGCCAGAGACCTACCCAAACTACCTTCGAAACTGGTGGGACCCACACAGTTTATTGCGCAAATCCGGTTTTAGCGCCACTGAATGAAGCTTTGTCGAAAAGAGGGGAGATGGAGACCGGATAGTCAACTGTCGAAGACGTCAATCTCGAAAGCTCAGGAATAAATCTCATCGGCCGCTCAGGAGAATGTCGGTAGATGAATCCAGAGGGAGTTGCGAAAAGGGTCCGTGACGCCTACGAGGCCTACAATAGACACGACATTGAGCCCTATATCTCGATGATGGCCCCTGACTTTGCGGCATACGACCCGTCATCGCCGGAACCTGTGTTCAGGGGGAGAGAAGCCGCGCGAAAACAGAACGAGGACAACTTCAAGGCATTCCCGGACTTCAACTTCAAAATTCTGAGCACAGCGGCCAGCGGTAATATTGTGACGGCCGAAATGCTTGTCAGCGGTACTTTCAAGGGTCCCCTCGAGCTTGGCGGACAGATCATTCCTCCTTCGGGCAATCGTTTCGAGTTCAGAATGGTCTGGGTTGCCCGATTCAACTCCGAGGGTCTGTTGACAGAAGGACGAAACTATTACTACGATGCGACAGGTCTCCCCAGACTGTTAGGGCTTAAGGTGTAAGACTCTGCAAGCCGCGAATTTCGGACCTACGAGAGTGGCGGACGTAGGACACGGGATAAAGCTGCACTATCTGGATGTAGGCACGGGGCAGCCGGTTGTATTCGTGCACGGGAGTTGTACGAACTACGAAAGCTGGGAGTTGATGGTGGGCCCCTTCTCCCAACACGGTTTCAGGGCTATATCATATAGTAGGCGCTGCTCGACACCAAACAACAACCCCGGCGACATCCGCCAAGACACCATACCGAACAACACTGAAGACCTCGCGGGTCTGATCGAGGCGCTGGGCGTCAAGCCCGCCCACATCGTGGGCTTATCCCGCGGAGGAGAGATTGCCTTGTTCTTCGCAAGCAAGCATCAAGACATGCTCCGTACGCTCACGCTCATAGAGGCTCCGGCTGCCGCACCTCTTGGGCTTGATGATCCGACGAGCAGGTCAAAGCTTCTGCTGTTCTTCCTAACCCATCCAGGCACCTCAATGATGATGAGAGGTTACCTTGGAAGATTAAAGCCGGCGCTTAAGGCTCTAAACAGCGGAGATACCACTGGCGCGGCTAGGGCCCTGTGGGATCTAGCCCCGAGAGGACCCGGGACCTTTGACAAGTTCCCAGAAAGCCGCAAGAAGAGGATCGTAGATAACATAAGCGAGCTTCACATCTTTGATTACCCAGAAATCGGAATGACGAGTTACCGGCTAACAGGTGACGAAATCAGAAAGATTACGGTGCCGACTCTGATTATGAGAGGTGAGAATACTGAATCGCTATACAAACAGATGAATGATGGTCTCGCCAAATTCATCCCCAATTCCGAACAGGCGATAATTCCAGGAAGTCATGCTTCGCCACTCGAGAACCCTGAAGCCTTCAACTCAACGGTAATGGCCTTCTTGGAAAAGAACGATAGTCGAAACGGGTGAAGACTTCATCCAGTTTTGAATGGAGTCCGGTCGAGAGCAATGGTTTCCCTGAAGGCAACGTAGCGAGGATCTTTCTTCACCCTGGCGAGCTCGAAGTCGGCGGGAAAGAAGAGCAAGCCCTCAAATTCATCGTACCCTCTTCGCAACCAGCGGATTGCCTCAGCATTATCTCCCAGCAGCAGATACGTTCTAGCGAACATGTAAGGGCTGAGGTGCTCGAGGCGGTAGTCCGCAACAGCTCCGTCCAGAAGGGCGCGTGCTTCGCTGAACTTCCCCATGGCGGCGAACACATAGGCTCTCATGAGCGGTGCCACGCGAAGGAGTAGCTTACCAAAGGGCGACTCCCCTGGGATTCTCGCCAATTCCTCCGCTATAGCGAGAGCTTCGCCAAACATCCCTTTGTGAACATACGGAGTAATTAAGTACCATTTTGCAATCTTTTGTAAGGCAGGCTCCATCTCTATCGTCTTCTTGTATCGCTCGATCGCCCTGTCGAATTCCTCACGACAATAGAGGGACCAGCCCGAGACTATGTTTATGACATAAGAGAACGGATCAAGCTCGAGCGCTTTCGTGATTTCGACCTCCGCCTCATTGAATCGCCTTTCAAAGAGCAGCAGATTATGGTACCACTGGTGTGCCGAGGCGTAGCTGGGTCTCAACTCGATGGCGCGCTTGTACTCAGCTTCTGCGGGTCCCCACCGATGCTCGTAGAAGCAGTGCACATCCGCCATGGCCGCATGAGCCTCGGCCAGGCTCTTGTCGAGCTCCAGCGCCTTCATTGCGGATTCCTTAGCTCTGAGGTAGGTAGGTTCGGGTTCGGCCTGCGCGTTGTGGGCCATTACATTGTAGCAGTCCGCGAGCCCGGAGTAACCCAATGCAAAGTCAGGGTCGACCTCGATTGCCTTGTTTAGGTAATCTATTGCCTTACTGACTCCCTCATCACTTCTCTCGCTCCAGTAATGCCTTCCCTTCAGATAAAGTGTGTACGCTTCTGTGCTCTTGGTAGGTCTCTTTTCGAGTCTTCGTCGCACCGAGTCTAGAATTTTGACTTCGAGTTCAGCTGCGACCCTCCCAGCAATCTCACTTTGAATTGCGAAGACATCGCCAACTTGCTTGTCGTAATTCTGGGCCCAGATGTGGTCGTTTTTTTCGGCATCAACAAACTGTACCGTTACCCTCACTCTTTCGCCAATCTTTCTAACGCTCCCCTCAATCAGCGTCCCTGCCTTCAGCTCGTTTCCGATTTCAGAGGCCCCTTTCGGTGAAGCTTTGTATTTCATTACGGACGTCCTAGCAATGACCGAAAATTCTCTGATTCCGGACAGGGACGTGATTAGCTCCTCAGTCATCCCATCAGCGAAATAAACATCTGCGGGGTCGGGGCTCATGTTAGCGAACGGTAGCACAGCAATTCTGTCTCTGGGGAGGGGGGCTATTCGCGGTGCATTTCCAGCCTTTTCTCCGAAGCCTGCCATTTGGAAGACCTCGATGGGGGTCGCGACGTTCTTGAGCTCGGGTGTCCCCAGCGTTTCAAATCCGTAGGGAACCTTGTTGACCACGCTGGCTTGAACTTGGGCGGAGACACATATCCCTCCCGGTGGAGCAAGAGGCTCTATCCTCGAGGCCACGTTGACGGCATCCCCTGCTACATCTTCTCCGGAATGGATGACGTCCCCAAGATGGATTCCTATTCTGACTTCGATCCACCTTTCTCGAGGCCGTTTCTTGTTGACGCTCCCGATCGCCGATTGAATATCAGCCGAGCACGTCACGGCGTCAAGAGCACTTTCGAACTCGACGAGGAATGCGTCGCCCATGGTTTTGATCTCTTTCCCGTTATGGGTTGCAAAGATAGGCCTCACCAGGCCTCTTTGCTCTTCTAGGAGTTGCATGGCCAGTGGCTCGTCCCTCTGGGCTAGCGCAGTGAAGCCGACCATGTCGGTAAACATTATCGCCGCCAGCCTGCGTTGCCCCCGCGACAATCTCTGCTGCAGGGTCTCACACCATGTGGCGATAAATTCGTTATGGGCATTAATTCACGATACTCACGCCTTCAAGTGGCGTCCGCGTGGGATTCGCTTAGAAAACTGGTTCTGTTCTGCTACGTCCCTCGAGAATGGCTGGGGCCCACTTAATTTCTTGCCTGTTCTTATCCGCTGGTTCACGTAGGCCCTGATGGGCTCTTTCTCATAGGCAATCCTGAAACGCATGACTTCTCCACCCCGGCCTCTCTCCCCTGGGAAGAGTCTCACCTCGACGAGGCCTCTCCTGATGGGCTCCTTGAGCGCCGAGCCCACCTCGCCGTGTTTTCCATAGAAGACGTGCAACGAGCCTCCAGTATCTCGGGAAATCTCAGTCGCACTCCTCCACCCACATTTCTCGGCTACAATTCTCTTCGCCATGTAATCGTGAACGAAGGCGTCGATCATGCTCTCGAAAGTCCTCTTTGCCAGCTCGGACTTGAAATCAAACGTCTGCTCGGGCAGAGTAAGTTGGAATCCTGAACCTGGAGTTGAACCCATTGCCACTGGTCGGTTTCGCCGAACCGTCTCTTCGAATAGGCCCGCTGTGACCTGAGGATTCGTTTCCATCAACTGCTTGAGTTTTGCTTCGCTAATTTTCAGACAGGTGGTCGCCTGGATTGCAATGATGTCGGCCGATCTCGGCTCGCCTCGAACGAGCGCAGTTTCTCCAAAGAACTGGCCCCGCCCCATCCTTCTCAGCCTAACGCCTCTTTGTTGTGCTTCGACCTGGCCGTCCAAAATCACGAAGAAGCCCTTGGCCAGTTCTCCTTCCCGAAGGATGACCTCTTTGGGATCATAGGTCAGTGTTTCTGATGTTTTCACGATTTCTGCGATCCCCACTCGGTCCACCATCGAGAAGTGGGGTGACTCCGATAGAATCTGCTCTATCCGCTCTTCGCTCAAGACCTTGTGACTGAACGAAGTCACATCCAAAAGGAGGACGGACTCCATTATTTTAGAATTGGAAATCAAGAAGAACATGTGAACGCGCAGAAGGGGCGCTAGAAAAATTCTGAAATCCTTCGCTGATGTGATGCGGGCGCGATTTGCACGAACAACCAATGCCCTGTCTCCAATGGTGACTTTGGCCCTCGGCTGGAGAGGAATGCCCTAAATCGTTTAATTTCACGCCATTTTTGCACACAGGGGGTGTTTTCACCGGTGAAAAATCCCTAATTGTTTTCGGCCTGGAGTCATTCGGCTGTGAGCTGCTTAGAGAATGGAAAGAAGAGGGCTGCACTGTCAGGATGGTCTTACAGTGCCTATTTCGACCTAAATAGTAAGGCAGCCCCTGCGGCAGAGCTATTGGGCTTAGGAACTACGCAGCCAGGTGCTTTGCTTTGACGCTGATGACGAGACTCTTGGGGAGGATTGGCCATCTTCCTAGGGCTTCCACTCACAAGGTCCTTGTGGAGAAGGACCTCCGAACGAAGACGCCTGACGGCATTGAGCTGCTCGCAGACCATTACTATGCAAAGGACGGAGGAGAAAAGGACCCGATAGTCCTTGTGAGAACTCCCTACGGACGGAGTGGCATCACTGCGCTCTTGATGAGGACACTCGCGGAGAGGGGATACCAGTTAGTACTCCAAAGCGTGAGAGGCACCGCGGGGTCGGGTGGTAAATTCGATCCAACAAGCACAACAAGCCAAGCAAGCGACGGGATCGCTACGATGAAATGGCTCAAAGATCAGAAGTGGTTTTCTGGGAAGGTGGCTATGACCGGTGCAAGCTACCTGAGTGTCTGCCTATGGGCAATTGCAACAAGCTCTCCGCCCGAATACCTCATGGCCATTGTTCCTTCGCTCGATGCGACTGATTCCAGGATGGTTTTCAAATCCGGCGGGTCCTTTGCCTACGATATGGGCCTCGCCACCGCCTATCTGTGGCGCAACAGAGCAATGGTGCCGCAAACAGGCGACCCTCAGCCGGGAGCACTAAAGAGAACGTTGGCGCTTGTCCTAGTGGGACTCTCTCCGAAGGTGAATCCCGCTTTCGGCTACATTCCCGTAGGGAAGGCAGATGAACTAGTCTTCGGATCGAGAGACGAGACCTACCAAAGGATCCTGGAGGCCGTTCAGTCAGACTTGGACTTGTTTGATGACCAAGACCTCAGCAAACGGGTGAAGGACGTGACTATCCCCGCGCACCTTGTCGACGGCTGGTATGACGTAATGCTTCCCGGTATGTTGAAGGACTATGCCTCGTTGAAAGCCTCAGGCAGAAACCCGTACCTAACGATTGGGCCCTGGACCCATTTAAACCCGCGATCCCAACTTGTAGCTCTCAAGGAATCCATTGCGTGGTTCGACGTTCACCTTCGCGGCGACGCTTCGAAGCTCCGGAAGGATCCGGTGAGCGTCTACGTCATGGGCAAGAACAGGTGGCTTGGACTGTCCGACTGGCCTCCCCGAGAGATGAGGCAGACTCGGTGGTACCTATTGGCGGATAGAGTCTTAGCTGACAGTTCGCCTCCAGACGGCCAGTCTCCCGACAGCTATGACTACGATCCAAAGAATCCGACACCAAGCGTTGGCGGATCATCTTTGGGAGGGCAGAAAGACAATCGGGGTTTGGAAAGTCGGGCCGATGTGTTGTGTTACACGAGCGCTGCTTTTGACATGGAATATACGATAATTGGGCCTGTCTCCGCGGACCTTTACGTAAAATCGAGCCTGAGAAACACGGATTTCTTCGCCCGACTATGCGACGTTTATCCCCGCGGCAAGTCGATTAACATCTGCGACGGAATCATGAGTTTAAGACCTTCAGATTTTGATGGGGGGTCGGATGGTACCGCGCACATCACCTTCGACTTGTGGCCTACGGCCCATTGTTTTCTCGTTGGACATCGCATGCGCCTCCAAGTATCAAGCGGCTCTCATCCGAGATTTCTCAGGAATCTGGGAAGCGGCGAGCCGATAGCCACAGCCACTACCTTCAGAGTCGCGCACCAGGAGATAATGCATGACTCGATGCATCCGTCCTCAGTCCTTCTCCCAGTATACGAAGGAGTGGCGGGCAAACAGGAGCCCTCGTGAGAATTGCCCGACATCAACTCGGACCCGAGACAGGAGCACCCAAACGCAGGGGTCGTTAGACAATTATACTCGGCGTTCGCCCAGGGGGACCTAAAGACAGCACGAGACTGCTTCGCCGATGATGCCGTCTGGCACGTGCCCGGGAGGAGTCCCCTTGCGGGAGATCATCGAGGATGGGAAGAGATTGGCGACTATCTCCGGAAGCTAGTAGAGCTCGGCAGAGGCACGCTCAGGGCAGAACTCACGGACGTTCTTGCCAACGATCAGTACGCAGTTGCATTACAGCACACTACTGCGAGGCGCGGATCGAAAGGGCTCGACGTCACGGCCTGCCAGGTGGTGCGCATCCGCGACGGCAGGATTCTCGAAATGCAAGGCTACTACTCAGACCAGTACGGTATAGACGACTTCTTTTCATAGCGCGTGAGTCGTTCCTAGGACCTCATCAGAATCTGGTCGAGGCCCATCTCCTTCAGTGTTTGATTGTAGCTTGGATCAGCTTTCGCTTTCTCGAGCTCGAAGTCGGTTGGGAAGAAAAACAGGCCCTCGAGTTCCTCGTATCCTCTCTTCAACCATCGGAAGGCATCTTCGTTCTCGCCCATCAGGAGGTAGGCTCTTGCGAATAAGAAGGGGCTGAGGCGTTCTAGACGTTGGTATTCCCCGGCCTCGTTCAACAGCTTCCGCGACTCCTGAGCCTTGCCAAGGGCGGCGTACACATAGCCACGCACGAGCATGGGGGAATGTGGGGCACGAAGGGTTCCCTCGCCCTCCTTCTCGAGGGTTTCCATCTCCCTCACAGCGTCATCAAGCCTACCCAACTGAACATACGGAGGAATAACCATCCAGTTTCCTACCCACACCTTAGCGAAGACGGGATCTATTTCGCGTAGCCTATTCCACTGATCGAGCGCACTTTCGAACTCCTTTCGGCAGTAGAGGGACCAGGAAGTGACCAAATTCATGACCGGAGATAATGGATCAAGGTCCAGGGCCTTACTGATCTCAGCCTCGGCCTCCCCGAATCGCCTCTGGAAGAGCAGCAGGTGGTGGTACGCCTGATGCGCCGTGGCGTGGCTTGGGCTCAACTCAATGGCCTGTTTGTATTCGGCTTCGGCAAGTGCGAAATCATGATCGCAGGAGGCCAATACGTGAGCAAGTGCGGCGTGAGCCTCGCCTAGTCCCTGGTCGAGCTCCAGGGCCTTCTGTGCTTGATATTTTGCCATCCTGTAAGTGGGCACCGGTTCTGCCTGATAGTTGTAGGCCATGACAGAGTAGCAGTCTGCCAGTGCCGCGTAACTCAAAGCGAAATCAGGGTCTATCTTAATTGCATGATTGAAGTATTCTATAGCCTTCCTCACGCTTTCTTCAATCCTTTCGTTCCAGAAGTACTTCCCCTTCAGATAGAACGTGTAGGCTTCGGGGCTCTTCGTAGGTTTCCTTTCGAGCTCTTGTTTCTCCGTCTTGAGAAGCTTGAACTTGAGCTCATTCGCTACTCTCTCGGCAATATCACTCTGAATTGAGAAGACATCGTCCAGTTGCTTGTCATAGCTCTGCGCCCAGATGTGATCTTCCTTTCGCGCGTCGATGAGTTGTATCGTTACCCTGACTCTGTCACCGGCCTTTCTGACGCTCCCCTCGATCAGTGTGCCTGCTCTCAACTCGTTCCCGATTTCCGAGGCTCCCTTCGTTGAAGCTTTGTACTTCATGACAGACGTCCTGGCTATCACCGAAAGTTCCTTCACACCCGATAGCGACTTGATTAGCTCCTCAGTCATGCCATCAGCGAAGTATCCATCGGCCGGGTCTGGGCTCATGTTAGTAAAGGGGAGCACCGCAATTCTGTTCTTGGGGAGGTCGGCCCGCTGCGGAAACTGAACTGCTGGGCCAACCCCGAGTTCGGATATCCTATACACCTCTATCGGCGTCGTTACATTCTTGAGACTCGGATTACCCATTGAAACGAAGTTGCACTGAATCTTGTTAACGACACTACGGTAGACCTCCCCCGTTAGGCAGACGCCCCCGGGGACAGCTAACGGTTCTATCCTGGACGCGACGTTGACAGCATCTCCTCGAACTGTTTCTCCTTTGTGGATTACATCTCCGAGATGGATTCCAATCCTCAACAAGATTTTTCTCTCATTTGTACGAGTGGTATTCGTCTCCTTCAGTGCAGACTGAATCTCCACCGAACACCTGACCGCGTCGAGAGCACTCGCAAACTCAACAAGAAATGCATCTCCTGGATTGTCGATTTCTCGACCTTTGTGCTTTCGAAAGATGGGCCGCAGGAGATTCCGGTGCTCTTCCAGCAGTTCGACGGCCAGCGCTTCGTTCTTCTGGGCCATGGCTGTGTATCCGACCATATCCGTGAACATGATCGCCGCCAGTCTTCGCTGCCCCTGGGACAAGCTCTGCTACGCAGGTTCTATGACGACTTACGATAAATCCGTTGTGGGATGCCCTGATCGTTGAACAGCAACCGAGCGAAGAAAGTCGAGGATCTACAGCAGGATCTGTGATACCTGAATCTGTCATGCACCAAACTTGTTTGGGTTCGTTTCTATACACCTAGGAATGAACTCCGTTAGTCGAATAGAGTTCATTCTGGGCTCTGATTCCTTGCCCCGGCCGGGATTGGGGCAACCAGATGGATGCTACTTGTGCAAGGCCGCTAGAACAAAACAACCTGCCTCGGAATGGCAACCAATGACTCGACGTTCACATCTAATTACTTTCTATGTGACACGTGCCCCAGTGCGAATCCTAGGCCACCGCTCATTAGACCGCCGTCCACTACGATGCAGGACCCGGTCAGATAGGAGCTTCTTGCAGAGATAACTTCTCCGACTATCTCGGCGATGTCTTCGGGCCTTCCCATTTTTTTCCCTGGCGTGACCTTGGCTACAAGCCGCGGGTCGTGACCCAAAGACGAAACAGTTCCAGGCAAGATGGCGTTCACCTGAATGTACGGGGCCAGTCTGACGGCGAGAGACATTGTTAGCCCAAGAAGACCTGCCTTCGCTGCGGTGTAAGCAGGCGGGTCTGCACCCACGAGGGCTGCAACCGAGGATATGTTCACTATTCTCCCACTTTTGGCGGCCAGCATTATTGGCACGACTTGACGGATGCACAGAAGTGCTCCAGTCAGGTCAACACCGATTACTCTGTTCCATCGTTCCATGTACCGGTCGTCAAGGAACGGGTCGACCTCGTTGGCGATCGGGATGTCGGAGGCAGCATGAAGCGCGCCCGTGGCATTATTCACTAGAAAATCCAATCGTCCGAAGCTCAGATGGGCCTTTTCCACCATTGCCTTCACCTGCTCCTCTTCGGATACGTCACAATGGAGCAGCAGTCCCTGTCTGCCTGCAAGTCTGATCTTTCTCCGGGTGTCCATGGCACCCGCTTCGCTTCTGTAGTAGTTTACGCCCACGTCTGCACCGAGGCGTGCGAGTTCGACTGCGATGGCTTTGCCGATTCCTGTCCCTGCTCCGGTTACGATCCCGGCCTTTCCCGCCAGGGGTTTCCAAGGACCGGCTCGTGTGGCAGATCGCTTGTTTGCCACGGTTCAGAAAGCGAGGCTAGGCCTAGAAAAATCTTACCCGATGGATGCTTGCCCCGGCCGGGATTCGAGCCTGCAGTTACGGGCCTAAGCACTCTCTAGGATGTCAGACCCCTGACTGGACCTAACCAACGAGCCTTCGCCATTCAACTCGATGTGTAAGTTGGAGAATAGATAGGCGCTTTCGGACTCGTTCGATCATTCGAAGTATGACCACTTCCGATAGACTGCCACAATCCAGAACGCTACTCCGACGAAGTCGAAGACGACGTTAGTTGTGCCGTTGTATCCTCCGATAAGCTGCTGACCGAGTGATTGGTACAGGAATAATTGAACCAGAATCGTGATGCCCAGCCTGATCAGAACGAGATAAAATCCCCACTTTTTCCATCGCAAAACCCCGACTAGCCCTACGGCCAGAATTGCAGTTTCGGTCATATCGAGGGGGATGGACCCGCTTGGCGAAAACTCGAGGCTCGCATTATTGGTAAAGAGGGCCAAATCGCTGAAGACCTTCAGGATGATGGTTAGTACTTCGAACGCGATTACGACGGTCAGAAAGACCCCGCGACTCTTCTTCAGAGTCGGCATGGAGATCGCGGGACTAGGGTAGGAGCGCATGGATGCTTAGGCCCTGGTATAATGCAGTTGAATCACACTGTCGCTCAACTTCGTCGTGCCGGTGAGCCGCAACTCTCCTTCGAACCCACCGCTGAGCGCGCACAGGTTCCCCCTGCTTAGGGACGGCTCGATGTTGAGATAGACCTCGTCGACCAGACCTTGCGATAGGAAGGAGCTGTCGAGCTGTGCCCCACCGCCCACCAGGCCAACATCAAACCCCTCGCGCTCGAGGAAATGGAGTGCCTCCTGTGGCGATGCAGCAGTGGCAACCCCGGACTCACATCGGGCATGTGAGACAACCACGAGTTTGATGTTGGAGAATCCCGGTCGAGAAGCGAGGCCGCGCATCATATCGTATGTTCGACTTCCGACAATCAGGTTGCCCACCTTACTTGCAATCCCGACGAAGTCAGCGAGGATTTCCCTCGGAATAGGACGTGCCTCGGACGCCTGGGCGAACCCTCCGTTTGCCGTGAGAGACAGATAGAGAATGGTCCTCATGGTCAGAGGAAGGACGGTCGCCTGCGGATAACGGTTCTAGCTAGTCCACTCGCCTCACCGCTTAATGCCTATATTCAGGCTGGGCAAGTAGACTTCATGCGCAGGCTCGTCATCGAAGCCCCGGCGGCCGAATTTACCGGGTTTCTTTGGGAACCTCTTGTCGATGGAGCAAACTCGCTCGAAGTGCTGGCCGTGCTCAGGAAGGACAGGGCAGACATCGCGCTGGTCTGCAGGGTGCAGCTCAGGAATCCAAAGAGCGGATACAGGAATCTATTCGTGGGCAGCGGCCTGACGGCGCAGCTGCTCGATTCGAGAGAGGATGAATCTTGCGTGTTGTTCGTCAAGGGACGGGTCCGAGTTTCAAAGAAGTGGGGAAGGATTTGGACTGTCGGAGGCTACATGACAGGTTTCGCTATACGCGAGGGAACACTGAAGATGACATTCCTTGGGACTGCGGAACAGGTGAAGGCTTTTCTGAAGTCCTTGTCGAACTCGAAGGTCCATTACAAGACGCTGCTACTGACTGACGCAAAGTTCTCTCCCGAGTCTCTGCTCCGTCAACTGACAGACAAGCAAAGGAGAGTTCTGACTGCGGGGTTCAGTCTCGGATACTACGATACACCGAGACGCATCAGTTCGGATGAGCTCGCTCACAAGTTGGGAATATCGAACCCCACGCTTGTCACGCATAGCAGGAAGGCCGAGAAGAAGCTCATCGAGGAAGTCCTGAAGTCCGGCTAGTGACTCGACTCCATGCTCGTGTTGTCAAATAACCAAAGCCAGCTCAGGGCTACTCTGACCGGCCCGTGCAGGGCTTGGTCAGGCCAAGCAAGTCCGAATCGTACTCTGCTCACGCAACGAGGTTCATTTCGAGCATGTATTGCCCCGGCCGGGATTGGGACATGGAATTCCGGGCTCAAACCAATGAAACAATCTCAACCGTGAAATCTGGCGTGCGAGTGATTCGGTGTCGACCCCGACGGATGCCGTTGTGAAAAATCCGCTTGCTAGGGAGGACGTTTTGCACAAAGTGATTAGGGATATGCGCAATACAGGTATCGGCTGCTCCTACCCGTGCGGCAGTACTCCAGCACCGTGCTCGCCTCTCCGGTGCGTAGTTGATAGATCAAGAGGTTTCCCTCTGACTCGAAGGCAGGCTTCAGTTCCTCTGCTGCCTGCAGCTGTCTCTCCCATACCCCCGTCTCGTCTTCCGTATAGTCCCACGTATGAAAATCCAAGTCGTTGGAAATTAGCGCCTTAGCAAGGGGAGTTTTCTTCGGCTCAAGTTTCTCCTTAGGCTCGTCTGGGGAGACGTGTGTTGTAAACAGGATCCCCATCCGGCCACCAGTCCTCAAGCCGCGCTTGGCCGCTGCGATGACGCTGTTCAGGTCCCGGACGAAGTACAGAGTGTCGATGGCGATGATCGCGTCAAAGCCGGCCTCTGGGAGTTGCAGATTGTCCATGTCCATCACTTGGAAGGAAAGCTGTGTTGACTTTCCACGAGTCCTTTCTTGAGCCACCTGGATAGCAGCCGCTGCGTAGTCGACGCCTAGCACATTAGCCCCTGTAACGGCAGCTATGTGTTCGGAGATAGCCCCGATGCCGCACCCAAGGTCGAGCGCCCGATCTTTCTTTCCCAAGTTGAGGACTTCAATGAGTTTGCCCAACTGCTGCTCAGTCGCCATGTTGTAGTGAGATCGACTGGTCCCATAGACTTTCTGGCAGAAGGCTCGGTAGGCTGCGCTCTTCCCTGTGACTATCAACAGCTCTCCAAACTCTTCGCTGGCGGACTGCTTTGCCACCACAGTACCTTCATCCGTCAAACGATACAGCTCGCCGACAGGCACTACCAGACCGGCTGTGTGTAGCCGCTCGAGCAATTCACCAAGCGACCGATCGTCTTGACCTGACTTCGTCCATGCATCCGACTTTAGTAAGGCCTCCTTGTTCGGAAGTACCTTTGCCCCGGTCCGGCTCCTATGGTCAAGCCAAAAGATTGTAGTCATCATCTCCCGCTCGAGATCCGATAGCACCATGCTCAGATTCTTCCTTCCACAGAAGTTTTGCAAATGGCTTTATTGCTTTTCCACACCTGGGCCTCATGTGGATGTCGCCCCAGGGATGTACATGCTTGCTGAACAGAGTTCAGAACGCGCTTGGATTGCCCACGTTGACTCGCGATAAATTCGTTGGGGGATGGTTGATGCCAGAATCACCCTGTTTCCATTGTTGTTCCAAATAGCTCAGATTGACCCTCGTTTGTCAGGCGGAGTTCAAAAACTGCCCCGGCCGGGATTGGAGCATGGAATTCCGGGTCTAAACTAATGAAACGATTTCAACCATGATACTCGATATGCGAGCGAATTGGGTTCAATTCCGACGGGAATCTACACCTAAAGGTGGCATGAAAGGAACCGAATTCAAACCGGTTTAGGTCCGCTGCATCGGCAGTTTCGCTAAGATTGCTTTGAATCTTGGGTCGTCCCTTATCGCGTCAAATTCGTGTTGTTGGTTGACGATCAAGACCGTAAACGGCAATTCGTCAAATGCTTTCTCGAGCATTCCGATTGCCACCTCCTTATCTCCGATTCCTGAGTAAACCACGGCCAACCGGAACCTAGGATAAAATCTGGACTTCATGTCAACCTCAATTTCGCCGAGCAGTCTCCTAGTCTCTTCCAATTTACCGAGATCCATCAAAGCATAGGCTAACTGGGTTCTTTCCCACGGTCGCAGCATAGGTTGGTTCAGGAGGGTCTCTTCGAGTTGTGTTTCAGCCCTGCCCCTGTATCCTGCGAGAGCAGTCAGGTCTGCCTCCATTATTCGACACACGGTACTCCCTGGATTAAGCCGAGAGAACCGATGCCAAATTTCGAGCGCTGACACATAATCCCGCTTTTGTCTCAGATACCAAACTATGTTGAGATGCACGTTGAGAGAGAGAGGATCAAGTCGAGATGCCACTCCCGCCTCCCTTAACGCGTTGTCAACGTCTCCTCTCACGTAATACAGATACGAGTACCAGAAGTGAGCATTAGAGTTGCTTGGATTGAGTTTGATAGCTCGAACGAACTCTTGTCCTGCCAGTCCGAAATCCAATCGATTTTGCATTGCTATATTGCCGTTCGCCGTATGAGCCTCGGAAGACTCTTGGTCAAGCGCGAGGGCTCGCGCCGCAAGTGATTGTGCGTTATCTACTGCTTCCTTCCAAGGAATGACCTCGCCCCCAATCGTGACGTAGAACTCGCTTAGGAGGGCGTGAGCAAGAGAGAACTCAGGGTCTTCTCTGATTGCCTCCTCAAGGTGTTTGATCGACTCCTTCCAGTTCATTTCAATGCTCTCGGCGTGTATCCACTTCAGGTAACTTTCGTAGGCAACCAAGCTCCTTGTAGGGACCCTGCCGAGTCGCTTCCTCTCCGACTCAGCAAGCTGAATCCTCAAATGCTCGCTTATGTTAGATGCAATCTCGCCCTGGATGGCAAAGATGTCGTCAAGTTGCCGATCATAGTTCTGCGCCCAAAGGTGCCTGTCATTGGTCACATCGATTAGCTGTGCAGTCACTCTAATCTTGCTGCCCGCCCTCCGAAAGCTTCCCTCGAGGATTGATCCCACCTCCAGTTCTCTTCCTATTTCTTTGAGTTTCTTGGTGGTCCCTTTGTACCCCATGACAGAGGTCCTAGATATCACATTCAATGCACTGATTCCTGACAGAGTGGTGATAACCTCCTCGGTAATGCCATCTGCAAAGTACGCATCTTGGGCATCAGGGCTCAGATTCACAAAAGGAAGAACCGCGATTCGATTTGCCTCAGGTTCAGGTTCCTTCTCTACCCGCACCGCCTCCCGCTCCCAAGGCATGACCGCCTTGTACACATCCACAGTGAACCTGATTCCCTTCAGTTCGTGTGGTTCCAGCTTCTCCAGGATGAGAGGGATCTTGCTCCTGACCTGGTCGTAGACCTGCTCCGAGACGCACACACCTTCAGGCTCCGCTAGGGGGTGGATTCTAGAGGCGATGTTCACTGCGTCCCCGAATACATCACCGTCTCTTTTTTCCACGTCCCCGAGGTGGATGCCTATCCTCAAGGTTATTTTCCACTCGTCCCTGGAAGAAATGTTGTAGTCGTGGAGGAAGCTCTGAACTTCTACAGCGCAACCAATGGCGTCAAGGGCGCTGTCAAACTCCACCAGGAAGGAGTCCCCTATGGGCTTTACAATCCTCCCATGAAACTTCGGGAAGATGGGTCTGAGGAGCCTGTTGTG
>Ga0187782_10000400_pt1 | contig 28884 bp, 23 predicted proteins | sample 0715_SJ02_MP15_2_FD_132454 | JGI IMG/M metagenome (GOLD analysis project Ga0187782, IMG submission 132454) | Tropical peat soil microbial communities from peatlands in Department of Meta, Colombia - 0715_SJ02_MP15_20_MG | ecosystem: Environmental > Terrestrial > Soil > Wetlands > Peat | place... | reverse complement strand
GCTGAAGGAGGGCCTGGACGAGTACGAACCCTCGCAGTTCAAATATTCCTACCGGATGTCGGACCCCAATCTCGACGCCCTGCCCATCAGCTCCTATTCGGCGACCTTTGTCATCAGGCCGGCAGCCGGCGGCGGCAGCGAGGTGCGCTGGTATGGGCGCCTCTATCGCGGCGACACGGGCAACGAGCCGCCGGACGATCTCAACGACGACGCCGCGCGCACGGCCATGTCCGACTTCCTGCAACACGGCCTCCAAGGGCTGAAAAAAAAGGTCGAGGGGAAGTAAATCGTGTCTTTCGGCTTACGTGGCTTGGCGGTTCTGGCGCTCCTGTCCTCAGGGCCGGTGACGACGAGCGCGCGTGACCTCTTCGTCGTCTGCCAGGACGACGCCACCCTTGTTCGCCTGGACACAGTGCGTGGAGTCGTGACGGCGAGGCTGCCCCTGCCTAAAAAGCCCGCGATGATCGCATCGGCTCTAAAGGGCCGCTTGCTCTTCGTCACTCACCCAGAGTCGGGCCAGATCTCCCGCATAGAGGTCGCAAATCCGGAAAGGACACGAAGCCTCGTTGTGGGCGGCACGCCCTTCGGCGTCATTGCGAGCGCCGACGGTAGGGTCCTCTATGTCGGAGACTGGAAAGCCAACGTCGTCCGCAAGCTCGACGCGGACACAGGCGTCGTGCTGGCGGAAGGGTCCGTCGGTCGCGAGCCGACCGGCCTCGCGATGGACCCCGAGGAGAGCCGCTTGTTCGTCGCCAACCGCGAGAGTCGCACCGTCACGGTCATCGAGCTCCCCTCGATGCGCACGAAGAAGACGATCGAAGTCGGCGACGGGCCGTTTGCGCTGACCCTCGATCTCGGGCGCCGCCGGCTTTACGTCGCCAATGTGCGAAGCGGCGACGTCACGGTCGTCGACGGCGCAGCTGAAATCGTCGCGGGAACGATTCCCGTTGGCGCGGCGCCCTATGGCTTGGCCCTTGACCCGAAAGGCTCCAGCCTGCTCGTGACCAGTCAGCATGGCGATCGCGTTTCGATCATCGACGCCGACACTCTTCACACGGTTCAGGCGATCGGGGTTGGGCGCTATCCGGAAGCGCTAACGGTCCTGGACGGCAAGGCTTATGTCGCAAACTGGTTTTCCGGCGACCTTTCCGTTCTCGACATCAATGCTGCCCGCAAGATCGCCACGATCAAGCTTGGCGAGGGGCCGCGTTCGATGACGCTTGGAGGCGAAGATGCGTCCGACTGACAAGGCGTGCGCGGCGCTTTTCGGTTTCCTTTGCATCACCTCACTAACGGGATGCGGAGAGCGCAAGGAGCAGCGGCGAGCCGCTCAAGACGTCGTGGTCGAGAAGAAATCGGAGGCGCCGCAGGCATCTTGGATACGCCGCAACGACGACATGGACCCGGCCGTGTGGCTTGCGAGCAAGGAAGCCGGGCGGCGGCTCGCACCCGACGACCCCTCGGTCGCTCGCTTGAGAAAAGCGTTCGGGGGCGCCGAATCGAAATATCTCGAGTCGGATCGCATGATCGCGAATCGCACCGCGCAGCTCGCGGATATGTTGGCGAAAGACGGAAATCCGGAAGCCGCGGCGGACATCGTCGAAGGCCTTTCGACCGTGATCGGTGTCGGACGCGGGAAGGAGACCTACGGCGAGCTGTGCCAGTTCTACTTCACCCTGCGCCATAATGGAGCCGATCGGGAGGCCGTGCTGGCGGAGCTTCAGGCGCGCTACGGCGCCTATCCGCGCTGAATCCAACGGTTCTGTTACGCCAATTTGCCTGCTGCGCGGTTCTCCACAGCGATACGGATGAGGTCTGACCGCGACCGGGCGCCGAGCTTGGCCTTCAGCAGCGTGCAGTTGTTCGCCACTGTCTTGTAGGAAACCTTCAGGAGATCGGCGATCTCGACCATATCGGCGCCGTCGGCCAAGCTGCGCATGATCTCGATTTCCCGGCCGGTCAGGTCGTCGAGAGGACTGGCCCCGAGCTTCTGCTCGGCGAAGGCCAGCTTGAGGGCGAGGCTGCTGGAAAGATAGCGCTCGCCTGCGGCGACGGCGCGAATCGCCTTGACGAAAGCCTTCGGATCTTCGTTCTTGGCAAGGTACCCTCGCGCGCCCTGCTCGATCGAGCGCGCGGCGAACACGGGATCGTCGTTCATCGTAAAAATGATGATCTTGGAGTTCGGATCGCGCTTGAGCATTCTCCGAAGCAGCTCGAAGCCGGAAACCCCAGGAAGGTTCAGGTCGAGCACGACGACACCCGGCGTTTGAGATGCGTGGAGCTTCAACGCCTCGTCGGCGTCGTGAGCCTCTAGAATCTCGATGTCGGGCTGACTGGAAAGCATTCCGCGACAGCCCTCGATCACCATGGGATGGTCGTCGACGATCAGGATCCGCATGCGACGCTCTGAGTCTGGAGATGGCGCCGGACTATGCGGATCAAGCCGCGGCCCTGTCAATCGTGCCGATAATTCCCAAGCAATATGGGATATTTTCCACAAACAGGGCCGAAACGGGCCGTGACTACGTTTGCGCGTCAACATTGCCAAGAACTTTGTAACTTGCCAACTTGCGTCGCTCGCCGCTAGGGCGCTCCCTAAGCCGAACGCCCACCATACTCTCGCGTTCAAACCAGCAATCGGAGATCCACGGGAATGCGCTGCCTGTCGTTGAAGACCGAGCTGAGCTGGTTGATTGGCTTCCTAATGCTCCTGACTTTGATCATCAACTTGTCGATCCTGATCGCTCATGCCGGCCCCCGCATCCGCGCCGAAGACGACACGAGCGTGCATCTCACGCGCGAGCTCGTGGTGACCGCCATCGGCAGCCTTCAGGAGACCGACGATCCGCTCCCGGCCCTCAATCGTTTCTATGAGAGCCTGGGGAAGCTTCGCCACGTCGATGTCAAAGTCTTGAGCGGCGACCAGGCGCCCGTGGTGGCGCCGGCAGAAGCAGGGTGGAACGGTCGGAGCAGCGTGCCCGGCTGGTTCGTCGACCTCATTCATACGCCGCCAAAGAGCGTCATCGTTCCCGTCTCCATCAGAGGCGTCAACTACGGCCGCATCGCCATCATCTCCAACCCGGTCGACGAGCTCGAGGAAATTTGGTCCGACGTCTCTTGGCTGGCTTTGGTGAGCCTCCTGGTGACCTCCGCGATGCTCGCAGTCGTGCTGTTTCTGGTGCGGCTGTCTCTAAAACCCTTCGAGGGGCTTAAACGCGGTCTTGCCGATCTCGAAGCTGGAAAGAACAACGTGTCGATGGAGCCGCGCGGCGCAACCGAATTCAGAGACATTTCGGTTGCCTTGAACTCCCTCGCCGCGACGCTTGACCGCGTGAAGACCGAAAACCGCTCTCTGGTCGAGCGGCTCATCCGCGTTCAAGACGATGAGCGAAAGGAGATCGCCCGGGACCTCCATGACGAAGCCGGTCCCTGCCTTTTCTCCATTCGGGCCGGCGTCGTTGCGCTCTCCGAGCTCACTGCCGATCCGACGCCGGATGAAAGTCAGATCCTGCAGACCTGCGACAACGTGAATCGCGCGAGCGAGGTGTTGCAGAATCTGTTTCGGGCTCTCCTCGGCCGGCTCGCGCCGCGCGGCTTGACTGAATTTGGCCTGGGCGAGGTTCTCAAGGGCCTCATCAATTCCTGGCAAATCAGCCGCTCGGACGTACGTCTGGCGCTCGCGTGCCCTCATGATCTCACAATTTTGGACGAGCCGACCGCGCTCACGGCCTTCAGAGTCGTGCAAGAGTCTCTGACGAACGTATTCCGACACGCAAGAGCGACCTCCGCTCAAGTCCGCGTCGCGTTTGGGTCGGCGCCTCCTTCCGCGGCCGCGGAGCAGGACGCCGACTGCGCGCCAGCCGTGCTGATTGAGGTCGAGGACGACGGTGTGGGGATTTCAGATCAACCCAGCGCAGGCCTGGGCCTGTTGGGGATGAAAGAGCGCGTAGCGGCTCTGGGCGGAACGATATCCATAACTAGGCGTCCTGGCGGAGGCACCCGCGTTTCTGCGTCTCTTCCGTTGCCAAGAGACGACGAGGATGAGGAATGAGTTTGTTGGTCAACAAGACTGCCTGTTGCGCTGCTGGCGCCGTCGCTGCCGGCGTCGTCGCAACGACCGCCTTTGCCAAGAGCGACGCAGGTCCGTGGCGCGGCCTTGCGCGGGAGATTTTTTTCGGCCGAGCCATTACGAACGACGACGCCGCAATGCTGATAACGCAGGCGCGAGCCGAGGACGCGGCCATCGTGCCGATGACCATGCGCTCTTCGGATCCAGCACAAGGGAGAAGCGCCAATCCCATCATCGACCAGAACCCGATGCCCGTGGCCGCCGCCTTCGCTTTGGGCGATAAGGCCGGGGTCGCCTTCGTCGAAACTGGGGTGCGCGTCCAGTCCGTCACCAATGTTCACGCGATCGTCGAAATGCGCGACGTGAGCCTGCGGGCGCAAGTGAAATTCGTAAAGGCTTCGGGTGGCTGCTTGGCGCCCGCGGTCAAGGAACAAGACGAGGCCAAGCGTCAACATCGGCAACATGAAATATCGCGAGTTCAAGAGCGCTGACGCTTCTAAACGCGAGGCGCAGATCATGATCCGCCACCCAAATGATTCCGGAATGAGGATGGACCCGATCTCGCGCGGTTCCATCGCCGCCCATTGTATCGATGGTGTCGAGGTCAGACAGGGAGACGTCCTGATCTTCAAGATGGAGGGCGGCGTCTCGCAGTCGGAAGACCCGGTGTTTCGTTCCAGCTTCACCCGTGACGCTATGAAAACCCTGCGCGTCGAGGCGCACGACAATCTGGGCGGAATCTACGAGGGCGAGTGACAGATCGGCGAGAGCTCCTGATCCACCGAGGGGCCTGCGTTGCTCGGCGCGAAGGCCCGTTCCATCCAGCACGGCGTAATCGAAACGCGCGCCCGCGACCGTCGCTCTTGGAACGCCGCGGACGACAGCGCTGCGTGGGTCAAATTCGCCGCGGTCAGATCGGCTCCGTTGAAACTGGCCTCGGGCAGTTCCGCGCGCACCGGAACCATGCCCTGATTGGCGGGATCGGCGCCGACGAGCTTGGCGTTCTTGAACGACACGCTGCGACAGCCGCCGATAATGCGCGCTCGCGAGAGATCAGCGCTCGAGAAGTCGAATTCGTGCATCAACACCGCGTAGAGTATGGCGCCGCGAAGGTTGGCGTTGGAAAGACGGGTCCGCCGCAAATCCGCGCGCGTGAAATTGGCTTCGTTCAGATCGGCTCCGCTCAAATTCGCGCCTGAGGGGTCGGAGGAGAAAGAATCGGCTCGCCTCAGCTTCAATCCAGAAAGGTCGCCGCTCAGGTCCAAGCTGCTCAAATCCAGTCGGTTTCCATTTGCCTGAGAGATCGACTGCTCGATTTCCAGTCGACTCAGCTCGGCCCCAAGCGCGGGCATCAAGGGCGCCGCCGCGCAAAGCGCGAAGAGATCTCTGGCCTTGCAAGCCGCCCGTAGCTTGGAAAGACCCATTAGCACTCACTTGTCTCCTGGCTGCGTCGGACAACTGCAGCGTTGTCGACAGATTGCGTCGTGTCCAACGATGCGCAGTCGAAGAAATCGGGAATTTTTGGAAACGTCGGCGAGAGTTATTCAAGATGCGCTCTCATCGCAACGCATGCTATTCTATTCGCCTATGGGCTGCGCAATGACGCGCTCCCTTTGCATCCACAGGAGTTGTGCAATGTCTTGGACGTGCCCGGAGATCACCGAGATCTGCCTCGGAATGGAAATCACCAGCTACGAAGCGGCCGAGGTCTGATCCTCGCCAAAGCGCCCGCTCGCGGGGAGCCTCGTTTCGAACAAGGCTCTTCGAACGCCCCGCGACGGGCGCTGCTTGCCGAACCAGAACGAGACCCGAGCCAGGCAGTGTCAGGTGCGATACGTTCTTTACTTTGTTATAAAGGCGATTGCTCAAATTTGCGTTTCAGGCCGCGTCTCCGGAATCGCTCTCCGCGACTTTTGACGGCTATCTGATGCACATGGGCAGAACCGAAGGAATCGACCGGGTGAGGCCTTTTGCGCGCTTCTCCAACGATATCGCGGACGGCGCCCATGGGCTGTTCTCATTGGCCGAACAGCGAGGCGCCTGGGCGAAGCTGCTCGGCATTCAGAGCAGCAGGACGGAATATGCCACAGCTGTTGATCAAACGTTGGATGATATCGCCGCTCAACCTGAGGCATGCCTGAACATTGACGGTCTCATGGCCATCGCGCGTTAAGCCGCGCGTCCGTGTCAGCTTAGCAAGCGAAAGACGACTTCGCGGCATCGATGATTGCTTTGAGCGCTGCTAGACCATCTGTTAGCGCCGCAGGTCCTGGCTGAAGAATAAGCGGGGACTTGATCTCGTGAATTCGCCCGCTGCGTATGGCAGGGATTGCCTCAAAGCCGGCTCGGGCTACAACCTTCCTTTTGTCGAACTTCTTGCCGCACCATGAGCCGATAATGATGTCTGGCGCGCGCTGGATGACCTCATCGGGAGTGACAATGCGTTCCCCGGCCGATTTGCGGGCGGCGCGCTCGGCGAAGATGTCGACGCCGCCGGCGGCTTCGATCAATTCCGATACCCAGGCGATGCCGGAGATCATCGGTTCGTCCCACTCTTCGAAATAGACATTGGCTCGCCTATCTCGCTCGTCCGCGCGCCGGCGCGTGCTTTCCAGATTGGCCGCAAGCCGGTCCGCCAGCGCATCTGCGCGATCATTGGCGCCCACCAGCGCGCCGAGCATTCGGATCATGTCGAGGATCTCGGCGACCGTGCGCTGATTGAAGGCATGGACGGAGACGCCCGCCCGGATGAGGCTCGCTACGATGTCGGCCTGGAGATCGGAGAAAGTCAGGACGAGGTCGGGTTCGAGCGCGAGGATCTTGGGAATGTCGGCGGAGACGAAGGCCGAGACCCGCGGCTTTTCCTTGCGCGCCTGTGGCGGCCGAACAGTATAGCCGGAGATGCCGACTATGCGATGCTGCTCTCCCAGCAGATAGAGGGTTTCCGTGGTCTCCTCGGTCAGGCAGACGATGCGCGCCGGCGGATGCATGCTCGTGTTCCGAGGGAGGCGTGGCCGTGGACCATAGCCCAGTCGACAACCCAGTTTCAGGATGCAAAGCCCGTTTCAGCGAGCCGACCATATGCCGGTCGCGACACATTGGCGAATCCAAAGTCGTCCGGACGGCGCGCAGAGCCAACAGATCCACCTCTGTTGACGGAGGCGCGTTCCCGATGGCGTCTAAATGAGAGCCGCCGTCGTTTTCGGCGCCCCGCCGTGCTATTCCCCCGAGGACGCAGCGGCGCATTGAAGAGCCGCCTGCGAAGGGGTTTGGCGGTACGGGCAATGAAGAAAATTCTGATCATCGGCATCGGGGCCGGTAATCCCGAATACGTCACCATCCAGGCGGTCAACGCGCTGAATCGGGTCGACGTTTTCTTCATCCTCGACAAGGGCGCGAGCAAGGAGAAGCTGATCGAGTTTCGTCGCGAACTGTGCCAGCGTTACATCAAGGACCGAAATTACCGCTTTGTGGACGCCGACAGCCCCGAGTGGGACCGCAGCAGCGCCGACTATGGCGCAACCGTCGCCACCCTCAACCGCGACAAGCAGACCGTGTTCGAGCGCTTGATCGCTGAAGGCATGGAGGACGGCGAATGTGGCGCTTTCCTCGTCTGGGGCGATCCAACGCTTTATGACAGCACCATACGCATTGTCGAGGCGATCGTCCGGAGTGGAGCTTGCGCGATCGATTATGAAGTGATTCCGGGAATCACCGCAGCCCAGGCGCTGGCGGCCAGACATAAAACCACGCTCAATCGCATCGGCGAATCAATCGAGATCACCACGGGCCGCCGCATCGCCGAGGGCTTCCCCAACAACGTCGACAGCGTCATTGTCATGCTGGACGCCCAGAACGCATACAAGAAATTTGCGCAGCAGGACATCCACATCTTTTGGGGCGCCTATATCGGCACACCCGACGAGATCCTGATTGCGGGAAAGCTCAACGACGTCGCAGACGACATCGAGCGGGTTCGAGCCGAAGCCCGGAAGGCAAACGGCTGGATCATGGACACTTATTTGATGCGTAAGAGCGATCCTTCCAAGACCTGAGGGAAGCAGGACGTCAACGTTCATGCATCTTTGGCAGGCTCTTCCGCGTCTGTAAAAATTCCGGGAGCTTGCTTCCTAAGGGTCGAGCCCACCTCTTTGAGCGCCAGCAGATGCGCGTCGTCGGCCGATCCGTGCGTCTCCGCGACGACTCCGAAGAAGAGCGGCTCGTCCTGGACGTAACGCTTGCCGAGGCGATACGCGATCTCCGCGCGGGCCGTCTCGACGCCGAGATAGAAGGCATGGCCTACGTCCGCCCGCGCGTCGATCTTCGGAAATAGCGCGAACGGATCGTTGGAGACGTGATGGCCGTCACGGTTGAAGATGTGGATCCCGTCCTCGGCGACCTCGATGCGATAGTTGGGATCGCGCACCTGGGCCGCGAGCGCCGCAATGTCTTCCGGCGTCGTGGCGTAAGGCTTTCGATCGCGAAGCGCCATCAGCCCACTGCCGAAGCCTTGCGGCAGCGCTTGTGCTTCCCGCGCGGCGAAATATTCGCGTCGCGCTCGATCGAACTCGCGGATCGTCGTGCGGCAGTGCGGGCTGACCTGCACCGCGAGAACGGCGCCGATATGCAGCTCGGAGACGAGGCCCATCAACAGCGCATTAACGCCCGTCGTGTCTGCGTCCGTCAGCTCGGTGACGTTTCCGATGCCCATGAGTATCGGAACATTGGGGCGTCTCCGGCGCAAATCGACATAGCGGGCGATCGATTCGGCAAAGCCATAGTGGATCGGGTCGAGGATCGGATCCGCGAAATAAAGCCGGCCCTTGGCGATCATGATGTCGATGGCGCGGTCGAGCGACGCCATGTCGGCGGAGCCAGCCGAAACGAGGATCGGCGCCGCAGGCCCTTCGTCGACGATGGCGATGGTCTTTTCGCTGAGGCTCAAAAGATAATCGGCGCCGGCGCGGGTCGCGCGCGACAGCTCCTCGGCGTTGAAGGAGTCGACGCTGACGCGGGCGCCATCGTTATGCAGCGCTTCGATCGTTTGCTCGAGATGCGGGAAAGGGCTGTCGGGCAGGCAGCCGAGGTCGATGACGTCGGCGCCTTCCGCACGCAGCTTTCTGGCGCGGGCGACGACTTGTTCGGGCGGCATCAGCGTGGCGTCGATGATTTCGGCGAAGATCAGAACATCGTGACGCGAGAGATCAATGGATTTCTTGACCTTGCCGAGGAACTCCGGCAGGTCGGCGAGCTCATCCGGCCCGCGTTCGAATCTCGTGCCGAAGAAATTCGAGAGGCGTTCAAGATCGCCGCGGAACCGACCCGGCATGATCACCCGGTCGGTTCCCTCGGGCAGCTTCAGACGGCGCTGCACGATCTCCGTGGTCATCAGGGCGGCGACCTTGACCCCGATATTGGAGACGGCAAATTCAGCGCCGTTTTCGCTTACGAGGTCATCGGCAACGCGCTTCAGTCGCGGCTCTGCGAGGGATCCGGTAACGAGCACGACGCGCTCACTCCCTGGCGTTTGCTTCTCCATGGAAACTTTCTCTCGCTGAGGCGTCGGCCCGCGCCGAGGTGATGGCGATCGGGCGATGATCCGGGCCGACGGCCACCATGACGAAGACGCCAGCACCCGCGCGCCGTCGTTCGCCGGAAAGCAGATTCTCCGCCCGGAGCTCGACCTCCACAGCCATGGAGCTGCGCCCCGTTTTGACGAGACGGGAGACGAGCTCCAGAACCTCTCCTTTGTGTATCTGGCTCGTGAAATCGACGCGAGGCGATCCCGCCAGAACGACGGCGGCGCGGCTGTGGCGCGTGGCGACGATGAAGGCGGCCTTCGCCATCGTCGCCAGCGCGTGCCCCCCGAAGAGGCTGCCGTAATGGCTCGTCTGCTCTGGAAGCACCAGCTCGACCATGCGAAGTGCGTCCTCTTGGTCCACCCGCTCCGCCGGCTGAGGCAACGGCGGCAGGACGCCGCCGCTTTTCTCGAGGCCGCCTACCGCGACCATGTGGAACACGCTTCCACCACAACGCCGCCGCTCGCCACCGAGCGGCGACTCTGCGGTCATCTCCACGCTGACGCTCAATGAGCGTCGACCGACGCGAATGATCTGGCCAGTCAGCTCGATCAAGTCGCCAAGATGGGCCGGCGCATGGAAGTCGACGCGCTCGCAGGAAGCCGTGACGAAATCGACTCGGCCATGGCGCGAGGCGGCGATGAACGCCACCTTGTCCATGTTCGCGAGCCCGACTCCGCCGAACAGCGTGCCGTGATGGTTCGTATGCTGCGGAAAGACGACGTCGATCAACGTCGTTTCCGATGCTCTTCCTGTTTTAGCCGCGTTCATCGCGCCGCCTGTCGAGCGCTCAGCCGCTCTCGCAGCTGCCGCGCCGCGGCGACCATATTCACCAACGCCGGCTCGACTTCCGCCCATTTTCGAGTCTTGAGTCCGCAGTCGGGGTTGACCCATATCTGATCGGCTGCGAGCCGCTCCTTCGCCTTGACGAGCAGCTCGGCCATCTCCTCGGCCGGCGGCACCCGAGGCGAGTGGATGTCGTAGACGCCAGGGCCGATCTCGTTCGGGTAGCTATAGTTCACGAAGGCGTCGAGCAGCTCCATGCGCGATCGTGAGGTCTCGATCGAAATCACGTCCGCGTCCAATGCGCCGATGGAGTCGATGATGTCGTTGAACTCCGAGTAGCACATGTGGGTGTGGATCTGCGTTTCGTCGGCGACGCCGGAGGCGGCGAGGCGGAAACTTTCGACGGCCCATTCGAGATAGGCGGGCCATTCGGCTCGGCGCAACGGCAAGGCCTCGCGCAAGGCCGGCTCGTCGATCTGGATGATGCCGATGCCCGCCTTCTCCAGGTCGACGACTTCGTCGCGTAGCGCGAGCGCAATCTGTTTGCAGACTTGGGAGCGCTCCATGTCGTCACGGACGAACGACCATTGAAGCATGGTCACGGGTCCGGTCAGCATGCCCTTCATCGGCTGCTCTGTCAGAGATTGCGCATAGGCCGACCACTCGACGGTCATCGGAGCGGGCCGCGATACGTCGCCGAAAATGATCGGTGGGCGCACGTAGCGCGAGCCATAGCTCTGCACCCAACCATGCTTGGTGAAAGCGTAGCCGGCGAGCTGCTCGCCGAAATATTGAACCATGTCGTTGCGCTCGAACTCGCCATGGACGAGCACGTCCACGCCGACCTCCTCTTGCCAGCGCACGGCGGACTCAGTCTTCGTCTGCAGGAAGGCGCGGTAGTCGGCGTCGCTCAGCGCGCCTTTCGCATGGGCGGCGCGCGCCTTGCGCACATCCTCGGTCTGGGGGAAAGAGCCGATCGTCGTGGTGGGGAAAGGCGGAAGTCGCAAGCGCTTCCGTTGCAGCTCGCGCCGCGATGCGAAAGGCGAACGGCGGCGCCCCATCTCAGGCGTCAGCGCTCCGAGACGCGAGGCGACGGTGGAGTTGTGAATCTTGGCGGATGTCTCGCGCGCCTGAGCAGCCGCCGCCGAAGCGGCAAGTTTCTCCTCGACCGCGTCACGGCCCTCCGCAAGCGCCCCGCCAAGCGTCGCGAGCTCCTCCATCTTCTGCACCGCGAAAGCCAGCCAGCTTTTCAGGTCGGGATCGAGCGCGTCCTCGATCGCGAGATCGACCGGAACATGCAGGAGCGAGCAGGACGGCGCAATCTGGATGCGATCGTCTCCGCGCTGCGCGACGACCGGCTCCAGCCGGTCGAGGACAGCCGGCAGATTCGTGCGCCAGACATTGCGGCCGTCGATGACGCCGAGAGACAGGACGAGATCCCTCGGCGCTTCCGCCAGCACGGCGTCGAGCTGAGCGGGCGCGCGCACGAGATCGAGATGCAGGCCCGCGACCGGCAGCGCGAGCGCGGCATCAAGGTTGTCGCCGAGCGCGCCGAAATAGGTCGCCAACATGATCTTCAGCGCGGGGACCTCGCGCGCGAACACAGCGTAGGCTCCGGCCAGCGCCTTGCGCAAGGGTTCGTCGAGGTCGAGCACGAGGCAAGGCTCATCGAGCTGGACCCAGGTCGCGCCGGCCGCCGCGAGCTGTTTCAACATTTCGACGTAGACGGGCGTGAGCCTGTCGATCAAGGCAATCGGATCGAATCCGGCGTCCTTGCTCTTGCCGAGCTTGAGGTAAGTGACAGGGCCAAGCACAACGGGGCGTGTGTGATGACCGAGCGCGGCGGCCTCAAGAAATTCGTTCAACGCCTTATTCGACGAGAGCGCGAAAGCCTGTCCTCGGGAGAACTCGGGAACCATGTAGTGGTAGTTCGTGTCGAACCATTTGGTCATCTCAAGCGCGGGGACGCCGGGGCCATGAGCGCGTCCGCAGCAGCCGCCGTCCCCCGCGCCCTGAGCGCCGCGCGCCATGGCGAAGTAGACATCGAGCGGAACAGGACCGCCGCGCCAGCCATAGATTTCCGGGACCGCGCCGACCATGGCGCTGACGTCGAGGACGTGATCGTAAAGCGAGAAATCGTTCGACGGAATGACGCTCACGCCGAGCGCCTTCTGGCGCGCCCAGTTGGCGGCGCGCAATTCGGCGGCGGTTTTCTCTAGCGCCACGGCGTCGGTTTTATCCGACCAGTAGCTCTCGAGCGCGAGCTTCAACTCGCGGCGCGGGCCAATGCGCGGCGCGCCGAGCGCGCTGACGGCGATGGAGGATGTTTTCTGATTAGTGGACATTTCGGCAGACCCCACGTTTTGTGTTGGGGGCAAAAGGCCGAGCGGTCGCGCACGAAGGCCGCCGGTCGCCCGACGGTCCGCAAGCGATCCACCGAGGCGCCCCGCCCGAGGACTTCTATGTTGTCGCGGCAGGTCTCCTGGCTCGCGGGTCGCCGCCCCGGGTCCGGCCTTCCCGAGAGCCTTGCGGCTTCAGTGGCGCATGATGGACGCGGGACTGGCCGCTTACAGTTGCGGGGGCAGCTCCGGACTCGCCCGGAAGGGCTCACCGGATTCCCTCTTAGCCCCGGCTCAGGATTGGGCCGGAGAACCACGACAGTTGGCAGTGTTTAAACCAGACGCAACTTTTGTCAACCGCGATATAAAGACATCTAGATATTGTTATGCGAGCTTCGCAGGCGGCGTCAACCGAGCCGGTCGATAACGCTTGCTCCGGCCTGAGCCGTGATTCCGTCCTGAAACGACTGAGCTCCCGACACGCCTATCGCGCCGACGATCTCGCCGCGATAGACGAGCGGAACGCCGCCTTCGACCGGCGTCGCGCCCGGCAGGTTGAGCATGGCGACGCGACCGGAAGCGACGATTTCCTCCAGCGCCTTCGACGGTCTCTTGAAGAGGGCCGCGGTTTTGGCTTTGGCGGTCGCGATCTCGCTCGACGCTGGCTGCGCGCCGTCCATGCGTTGCAGGAACACGAGGTGTCCGCCATCGTCGACGATGGCGATGACGACGTTCCATCCGCTCCTCAAGGCTTCCGCTTCTGCAGCGGCGGCGATTTGCTTGGCGTCCTCCAACGCAAGCGCGAATTTCGTCTTCATCTTTCCTCCCGCCAAATTCACGACCAAGCTCTATACTTGCATAAGGTCGGCCGCCTCATCGGCGCGTTTCCGAATTGGCGCAGCCCAGGGGGGCGACTGGCGCCGTCCGCGCTCACGAATAGGCGTGAAGCTGCGGTGCAGCGGCCCGACATAATTGGCGGACGGCCGGATGATCTTGTTGTCCGTGCGTTGCTCGATGACATGCGCGCACCAGCCGGAGGTTCGCGCCATGACGAAGAGCGGCGTGAACATGGCGGTCGGAACTCCTATCACGTGATAGGAGACTGCGGTGAACCAATCGACGTTCGCAAACATCCGCTTGGACTCGGCCATCACCTTTTCAATGCGCTCGGCGACTTCGAACAGCTTATGATGGCACTCGGATTCGGCGAGCTGCCGCGCCACGTCTTTCATCACTCTGTTGCGCGGATCCACCACGGTGTAAACGGGATGCCCAAAGCCGATGATCACCTCCTTCGCTTCGACTCGGCGACGAATGTCCGCCTCCGCCTCGTCAGCGTCGGCGTAGCGCTTCTGGATTTCGAAAGCGACTTCATTCGCTCCACCGTGCTTCGGACCTCGCAACGCGCCGATTGCGCCCGTCACGGCCGAATAGAGATCGGCGCCGGTGCCAGCGATCGAACGCGCGGTGAAGGTCGATGCGTTGAACTCATGTTCGGCGTAGACGTTCAACGTCGTGTGCAGCGCGCGCACATGGGCCTCGCTCGGCGCGCGACCCTGCAGCAGGCGTAGGAAATGCCCACCGATCGAGTCGTCGTCGGTCTCGACGTCGATACGACGGCCGTTCTGGGTATAGTGATGCCAATAGAGCAGTATCGAGCCGAGAGACGCGAGCAGGCGATCCGCGATGTCGCGCGCGGCGGCATGATTGTGGTCCGCCGTTTCCGGCAGCACGCAGCCGAGCGCCGACACGCCGCTTCTCAGAACGTCCATCGGATGGGCCGCGGCCGGCAGCGCTTCGAGGGTCCTCTTCACGGCGCGCGGCAAGCCGCGCAGCGCCATCAATTTTTTCTTGTAGATGGCGAGTTCGGACTCGGTGGGCAGGTTTCCGTGAACCAGCAGATGGGCAATCTCCTCGAATTCGCAAACCTCGGCCATGTCCAAGATGTCATAGCCGCGATAGTGAAGGTGATCGCCGCCGCGTCCGACCGTGCTGAGCGCAGTGTTGCCGGCGACGACGCCAGAAAGAGCGACGGACTTTTTTGGTGCGGATTTGAGTTCGGTCATTTTCGCTTCCCTTAAGCAATCTGAGCGAGCGTCTCGTGCTGCGCCGCGGACGAGGTTCGTTCACGCCAGTCAAAGATGCCGTGGACCTTCGGCCCGAAAAGCCGACCCCGCGGCGCCGAGACAGTCAGTCCCGCGAGGCCTTCTGGCGTGAGTTTTTCCAGCCGCTCGATGGTGCCGAGGAACCGGTCCTGCTCCCAGAGCGCGATGATGCCGTCGGCGAGCGATTGGAACTTGGCTATGTAATCGGACCGATGAAACGGCCGAGCGCCCAGCGGATGCGCGTCCGCGACGGCGATCTCGTCCTCGATCACGCGGCCGTCGTCGAGAGTGATGACGACGCGACCGCCGAAGGCCTTCTCCTGCGGATTGCGGCTGTGGTAGCGCAGCGTCCAGTCCGGATCCTCGATGGTGCGGATCTTTCGGCACAAGGCCACAGTGTCGGGGCGTGAGGCGCGGGACGGCGCATAGGAGCGCTCGTGATGCCAATCGCGATCCTGCAGCGCGACGGCGAAGATGTACATGAGCGAATGGTCGAGAGTTTCGCGACTAGCCTTCGGATCCGTCTTCTGAGGATCCTGCGCGCCGCTGCCGATCACGTAATGGGTGTGATGGCTCGTGTGGATGACGATCTCCCTGACGCGGGAGTCGTCCCCTATTCTCGACGACATGCCGCGCGCCAGATCGATGAGCGCCTGGCTTTGGTACTCGGCCGAGTATTCTTTCGTGTAGGTCTCGAGAATGGCCCTCTTCGGTTCCCCGGTCTCTGGCAGCGGCACTTCATATTCGGCGCTCGGACCGCCGAGCAGCCAGGCGATGAAGCCGTCCTCGCCCTCATAGGCGGGCGACGGCGCGTTCTCGCCGCGCAGGGCGCGGTCGACAGCCTCGACCGCCATCTTGCCTGCGAAAGCGGGCGCGTAGGCTTTCCAACTGGAAATTTCGCCCTTGCGGGACTGGCGGGTTGCGGTGCTGACATGCAGCGCCTGCTGCACCGCTTGGTAGATGAGCTCCGTCTCGAGTCCGAGCATCGCGCCGATCCCCGCCGCTGTGGAAGGGCAGAGATGAGCGATGTGGTCGATCTTGTGCTCGTGCAGGCAGATCCCTTTGACGAGACCGACTTGTATCTCGTAGGCGCTTGCGACGCCGCGGACCAGATCTCTTCCCGTGCGGCCGCAGTGCTGAGCGACCGCGAGGATGGCCGGAATGTTGTCGCCGGGGTGGGAGTAGTCGGCCGCAAGAAACGTGTCGTGGAAGTCGAGCTCTCGCACCGCGACGCCATTGGCCCATGCCGCCCACTCCGGCGAGACCCGGTAATGAGGAGACAGGCCGAAGACGGTCGCCCCAAGTCTCCGTGGATGAGCGGCGGCCTGAGCTCTTGCATTAGCGACCGCGCGTCGCTTCAGCGCGGCGACCGCTACGGCCGCATTGTCGATGATGCGGTTGCCGATCATTTCGACGACATCGGCGTCGACCGGAGCGAGATCCGCCGCAACGGCGGCGATCTTCCAGGCGAGCTGCTCGGAGCGAGGCAGATTCTCCGCCGACCTGTGGCTCCGCACCTTGTGGCGTTTCATGGCGTTTTGTCCCGCGGACCGCGCGAAATTTCGGCGCCGCGCTTCTTGCCCTGATCCTGATCGGATTGACGAACCAGGGGGACCATTTGATCGCCCCAATTCCCTGTGCCGTCATGGTGACGATGAACGCGCATGAGCTCCACGCTGACGCCCGTTTTTATCGCATCGACGATGAGCTGGTTCAGTCGATGAACCGCCTCGGCGACCCGGCGTATCGCCTTGTCTTGAGTCGAGGTGTCAGAGCGATCCGGCAGGCGAAACTCGCGCTCGTCGCCCGCCTCACCCTTTTCAATGTCCTCCTTGCGAAGGGTTCGCATCTCATTCTCCCGGCACGAGAATTTTCTCGGCGAATTGCGCCGTTTCCGTCGAATGGCTCATGGCCGTCGTCGAGGAGGCGCCGCCCGAGATAGCGAGAGCGACCGCGTCGAAGTAGCCGGTGCCGACCTCGCGCTGATGGCGCGTCGCGGTGTAGCCGTCGGCCTCCGCCGCGAACTCCGCCTGCTGGAGCTCCGAATAGGCGGCCATCTGACGATCGCGGTATCCGCTGGCCAGCTCGAACATGCCGTAGTTCAGCTGGTGAAAGCCGGCGAGCGTGATGAACTGAAACTTGTAGCCCATGGCGCCGAGCTCGCGCTGGAATTTCGCGATCGTCGCGTCATCCAGCTTCTTCTTCCAGTTGAACGAAGGCGAGCAGTTGTAGGCCAGCATCTTATCCGGGTGAGCCTTGCGCACCCCTTCCGCGAATCTCCGCGCCTGCACGAGATCGGGCGTCGAGGTTTCGCACCAGATGAGATCGGCGTGAGGCCCGTAAGCGATCGCGCGCGCGATGCACGGCTCAATGCCGTTTCTCACATGGAAGAAACCTTCGGTCGTGCGAGCTCTGTCGTAGTCCACGAAAGGCCGGTCCCGCTCGTCGATGTCCGAGGTGAGCAGCGTGGCGGCTTCGGCGTCCGTACGCGCGACGATCAGCGTCGATACGCCCATCACGTCGGCCGCAAGGCGGGCGGCGTTCAGGTTGCGGATATGCGCAGAAGTCGGGATCAGCACCTTGCCGCCGAGATGCCCGCACTTCTTTTCAGATGCGAGCTGATCCTCGAAGTGAACGCCGGCCGCTCCCGCCTCGATGTAGGCTTTCATGATCTCGAAGGCGTTGAGCGGCCCGCCAAAACCGGCCTCGGCGTCGGCGACGATCGGAGCGAACCAGGTTTCGACGCTTCTTTTGCCCTCGCTATGCTCGATCTGGTCGGCGCGTTGCAGAGTTCGGTTGATGCGGCGGGCAAGCTCGGGTCCCGAGTTTGCGGGATAGAGGCTTTGGTCCGGATACATCGCGCCCGCGACATTGGCGTCGGCGGCGACCTGCCAACCCGAGAGATAAATCGCCTTCAGGCCGGCGCGCACCATTTGCATGGCTTGATTGCCGCTCAACGCGCCGAGGGCGTTGACGAACGGCTCGTCATGCAGGAGCTCCCAAAGCCGCTTTGCGCCATGCTCTGCCACGCTGTGGCGAACGACGAGCGAGCCACGCAGCCGGCGCACGTCGTCCGGAGTGTAAGGCCGCTCGATTCCGTCGAAACGGCCTTCCGGCGCAGACACCAAAGTCTCGAACTTGCTCATGCACCTTGCTCCTGATTTTTCATCTTGCGTCCTGAGTGGAACGCCGCAATATTGGCCGAACGGAAGTGATTGAAAATCACTGAAAAAGTGAATTCTTGCGAGCGAACGCGCGAGAATTTGCAAATCTTGCGAAAGAAGCGCGCGGAGGCCTCTGCGGCCATGATGAATGCTTTGGTCGGGCCTATGTAGGCCCGATCTGGATCAAGGCGCTCGCCTTTCGGTAAGCTACTCCAAACGGTTCGCCGACCGTCGCGGCAATAATCTGGCGAGATGTCGCCTCTGTTAGACTAGGGACAACGGTGCATGCAGAAGATCAAAATCGACAATCCGGTCGTCGAGCTGGACGGAGACGAGATGACCCGCATCATCTGGGCGCCGATCAAAGAGAAGCTGATCCATCCCTATCTCGATATCGATCTCGACTATTACGACCTGTCGATCCAGCATCGCGACGAGACGAACGATCAGGTGACGATCGACGCGGCCAACGCCATCAAGCGGCACGGCGTGGGCGTCAAATGCGCGACGATCACGCCGGACGAAATGCGTGTGAAGGAATTCGGTCTCAAACAAATGTGGAAGTCGCCGAACGGCACGATCCGCAACATTTTGGGCGGCGTGATCTTTCGTGAGCCGATCATCTGCAGCAATGTGCCGCGTCTCGTGCCGCATTGGACGCAGCCGATCGTCGTCGGCCGCCACGCCTTTGGCGATCAGTATAAGGCGACCGACTTCAAGGTCCCGGGCAAGGGTCGCCTCACCATCAAATTCGAGGGCGCCGACGGGGAAGTCATCGAAAAGGAAGTTTTCTCCTTTCCCGACTCCGGTGTCGCCATGGCGATGTACAATCTCGACGATTCGATCTGCGAGTTCGCGCGCGCCTCATTCAATTATGGTCTGCAGCGCAAATATCCGGTGTATCTCTCGACCAAGAATACGATCCTGAAGGCCTACGACGGGCGTTTCAAGGATGTCTTCCAGGAAATTTACGACGCCGAATTCAAGGCGCGGTTCGAGGAATCGAAGCTCTGGTATGAGCACCGCCTCATCGACGACATGGTCGCCTCGGCGTTGAAATGGTCGGGGGGCTATATCTGGGCCTGCAAAAACTATGATGGCGACGTGCAATCGGACATTGTCGCGCAAGGTTTCGGCTCGCTCGGCCTGATGACCTCGGTGCTAATGACGCCGGACGGCAAGACGGTGGAGGCTGAGGCCGCGCATGGCACGGTGACGCGCCACTATCGCGAGCATCAGAAGGGTCATGTGACATCGACAAATTCGATCGCTTCGATCTTCGCCTGGACGCGCGGCTTGGCGCATAGAGCCAAGCTCGACGCCAACGCCGACCTCGCTGCTTTCGCCGAGACGCTGGAGAAAACTTGCGTTCTGACCGTGGAGTCTGGCTTCATGACGAGAGATCTCGCATTGCTAGTCGGCAATGAGCAGAAATGGCTTTCGACAACGGCCTTCCTTGATAAGGTTCAAGAGAACCTGTCCGAAGCGATAAGCCAGCTCAGCCTCCTCGACGCGGCCTCTCTTGTGTGGCCGCCTCCGTTGTGACCTCTGAAGCAGCGCTCCTGCGGCGCTTGACGAGTGCAAGAATCCTCGGCGTGAGAATGAGCTGCATGGCGAGATCGAGCTTGTTGCCGGGAATGACGATGGAGTTGGCGCGCGACATCCAGCTCCCCGCGATCATCGTCACGAGATAAGGGAAATCGACGCCGCGCGGATCGCGGAAGCGGATGACCACGATCGACTCGTCCGGCGTCGGGATCGAGCGGGCGACGAAAGGATTGGACGTGTCGACTGTCGGCGCGCGCTGGAAATTGATGTCAGTTTCGGAGAACTGTGGGCAGATGTAATGCACGTAGTCGTGCATGCGACGCAGGATGGTCTCGGTGACGGCCTCCGTGGTGTAACCGCGCGCGTTGCGATCGCGGTGCAGCTTCTGCGTCCATTCGAGATTGATCACGGGCGCCACGCCGATCTTGAGATCGGCGTGGCGCGCGACATTGACCTCGTCCATCACGACGGCTCCATGCAGACCCTCATAAAAGAGGATGTCCGTATTGGACGGCAGCTGTTCCCATTCGGTGAACTGCCCGGGCGGCACGCCGAGCAGCGCGGCTTCATTCTCGTCGTGGGCGTAACGCCGATAGCGGCCTGATCCCGTTTCGCCGTACTGTCGAAAGAGAGTTTCAAGTTCCGGGAGTAAATTGGCTTCGGGGCCGAAACGACTGAAATGATGATTGCCGTGCGCCTGCGCCTCGGCCATTCTGGCCTTCATCTGCTCACGGTCGTAGTGATGGAAGCTGTCGCCCTCGACATAGGCGACTTCGATGCGCTCGCGGCAGAAAATCTGCTCGAAGGTCGCTTTGACGGAACTGGTCCCGGCCCCGGAGGAACCAGTGATGGAGATAATGGGATGTTTGATCGACATTCGCAGCGGCTCGGTTGAAGCGTCTTTGCACGCGCCGGTCGATCGGCGCGGGCGTCGCCGATAGGGGCAGCTTCCTTTTTGGGGGCTTGCGCGCCCACCGGAACATCGCAATATTGGCATGCCGGAACCAACTTGAAATCATTGAAAATGTGAATTCCTGCGAGCTAAGAAGCGAGAATCTGCGAATCTTGCGAATTCCTGTGGAGGAGCGGGAACGGGATGAAGAAGGCTTACATGGGGGGGCGGCTGAAGCGCCTGCGCGAGGAGCGCGGGATAACTCAGCTCGCGCTCGCCGAAGCTCTCGACCTCTCTGCGAGCTACGTCAATCAGCTCGAGAAGAATCAGAGGCCGCTGACCGTTGGCGTGCTGCTCAAGATCAACGCGGCCTTTGGTGTCGATGTTCAGCTTTTCTCTGAAGAGAGCGAGGCGCGGCTGCTCGCGGATCTTCGCGACGTTTTTGCGGATCCCATCGTTTCCGAACGGGCCACGACGGGAGAGCTGCAGGAGATCGTGAGCAACATGCCGACATTCGGTCGTGCTCTCGTGACGCTGCATCGCCGCTATCGCGAGGCGGCCGAGCGCGCCGACGCGATGATGGCAGGCTTGGGCCTCAGCGAGGAAGGCGTGTCCTCTCTGGCCTCGCCGCAGCCTCACGAACAGGTACGCGATTTCTTTTACGCTCACCACAACCACTTCGCGGAGCTAGACGAGGCGGCGGAGCAACTTTTCACACAAGCGAAGCTCGTCGTCGGCGACGTGGCTGGCGGTCTTGGTGATTACCTGTTGCGTCGACATGGGGTGACCGTCGTTCTCGACTCCGATGAGCCCGGCGCCGATGGCGATCCGCCGCAACGGCTTTATCGGGCCGAAGACAGGATTCTGCGAATTTCGGCGCGGCTCAACACGGGGCAGCGCGCCTTTCAAATGGCGACCCAGCTCGCTTTTCTCGAGCAGAACGAAATCATCGACAAACTCGCCAAAGAGGCGGCAGGCGCCTCGGCTGAAACCTATCGGTTGGCGCGGATCGGTCTCGCCAGCCATTTCGCCGGCGCGCTTCTGATGCCGTACGGACAGTTCCTGCGCGCCGCCGAGGAGCTTCGATACGATATCGAACGCCTCGGCGACCGATTCGGCATAGGCTTCGAAACGGCATGTCATCGCCTGAGCACGCTGCAAAGAGCGGAGGCGCGTGGCGTCCCGTTCTTCTTCATCCGGGTGGATCGGGCGGGAAACATCTCGAAACGCCAGTCTGCGACGGATTTCCATTTCTCCCGCGTAGGCGGCGCCTGTCCGTTGTGGAACGTCTATGAAGCCTTCGCGCAGCCAGGCCGGATTTTGACCCAGCTCGCGCGAATGCCTGATGGTCGCGCCTATCTTTGGGTGGCGCGCACCGTGTCTCATGGCCCCGGCGGTTACGGGGCGCCGAGGAAAACCTTCGCCATCGGTCTTGGCTGCGACCTGCGGCATGCGTCGCGCCTCGTCTATTCGAAGGGCCTTGATCTTTCCGATCCCGCCGCAGCGACGCCGATCGGCGCGGGCTGCAAGGTTTGCGAAAGACCGTGCTGCCCGCAACGGGCGTTCCCTCATATCGGGCAGAGCCTCGCCATCGACGAGAATCAACGCCGCTTCGCGCCGTATTCCGCGAAGTGACATTGCTATCACGAGGCCAGAATAGGAGACGACATGACCGGAGATGCTTCATTCAAAACGACATGCGATCTCTATGACCGGTTTCTCGAGGATGCGAGAACTCCGCTGCCCGTGCTCAAAGACTTCGGCGGCCGCAGACGCTTTCGCGGCGAGGTCGTCACTGTGAAGTGCTTCGAGGACAACTCCCGCATCAAGGAGCAGCTCGCGACTCCCGGCAAAGGCAAAGTGCTCGTCGTCGACGCGGGCGGCAGCGACCGCTGCGCGGTTCTTGGCGACTTGATCGCGGGGGACGCCGCGAAAAACGGTTGGGAGGGCGTCGTCGTCTTCGGCTATGTGCGCGACCGCTCCGCTTTGGCGGCGCTCGATGTCGGCGTCAAAGCCATAGGGGTGACGCCGCGGAAGTCGGTGCGGCGGGGGGAGGGGAGCGTGAATATTCGCGTCTCCTTCGGTGGCGTCCACTTCGACCCGGGCGATGTCCTCGTCGCGGACGAAGACGGCGTGATCGTGCTGACCAGTTCGCAGGCCGGCCTTTGACCGCGAAAAAATCTGACCAAAATCGAAAACTGCGCTACTAGGTCTTGACATGATCGCTGGCTTAGCCCCTATATATTGACCGTTCTCGGTCTCTGGATTCGTTTCCGGAGCTAAGAGGGAACCCGGTGAGCCGCGAGGCGACTCCGGGGCTGCCCCCGCAACTGTGAGCGGCGAGCTCGACCAAGACGCCACTGGCGCAAGCGCGCTGGGAAGGCTGGTCGCGCAACGACCCGCGAGCCAGGAGACCTGCCGCGAGCGCATTTCGTCCACGGACGGGGCGTCCGAAGGTCGCTTGCCGATTCTGCGCCTTTTCTGGCGTGGGACGACGCACGCTACCCCACAGCTCCGTCCTCAACGCGAGCGGGGCATCGCATGACGCAGGCGGCATTCGATTTCGACAGGCATGGACATCTCGTACAGCTGTTTCCTCGTCCGCTAGACTCTCGGCGACGCCCGACCTCCGCGCCGGCGCCGCAACCTCTCAGCAAGCCTCCGGCGCCGCAGGACCTCGCCTTGGACCGTTCCCGCGATGCGCTGCTAACGGCTTTCGGCAAGGCGACGCTCGACGACCGCTATCTACTGCCGGGCGAAAGCTATCAGGACATGTTCGCGCGCGTCTCTTGCGCCTATGCGGACGACATAGAGCACGCGCAGCGTCTCTATGACGCCATGTCGCGCCTCTGGTTCATGCCTTCGACGCCGATCCTGTCGAATGGCGGAGCGACGCGCGGCCTCCCGATTTCATGTTTCCTCAACGCAGTCTCCGATTCGCTGGAAGGCATCGTCGCCACTTGGAACGAAAACGTGTGGCTCGCTTCCAATGGCGGGGGCATCGGCACCTATTGGGGCAAGGTGAGGTCGATCGGCGAGAAGGTGAAAGGCAATGGCGAGACCTCCGGCGTCATTCCATTCATTCACGTGACGGACGGACTGACTTTGGCGATTAGCCAAGGCTCTCTGCGCAGAGGCTCCGCCGCAGTCTACCTTGACATTCACCATCCCGAGATCGAGGAGTTCCTGGAAATTCGGAAGCCCTCAGGCGATTTCAACCGCAAGGGACTCAATCTGCATCACGGCGTCAATGTCACCGACGCGTTCATGCAGGCCGTGGCGGCCGCCGCATCCTTCCCGCTCAAGAGCCCCAAGACCGGTGAAACCGTGAGGTCCGTCGACGCGCGGCAGTTGTGGCAGCGCATCCTCGAGACGCGCCTTCAGACGGGCGAGCCTTATCTCCTTTTTATCGATCAGGTGAACCGCACGATGCCGAAGCATCAGCGCGACCTTGGGCTCAAGGTCTCCACCTCCAATCTTTGCAGCGAAATCACCCTGGCGACGGGCAAGGATCACCGCGACGAAGAGCGGACGGCAGTGTGCTGTCTCGCCTCTCTCAATCTCGCAACCTGGGACGAGTGGGAGAATGAAACGACCTTTGTCGAGGACGTCCTGCGCATGCTCGACAATGTTCTCACGAAGTTCGCCGAGCAGGCGCCCGAAAGCATGGCGCGGGCGCGCTATTCGGTGCTGCGCGAGCGCTCTGTCGGCCTCGGCGTCATGGGGTTCCATTCGTTTCTTCAGGCGCGAGGCGCGCCGTTCGAGAGCGTGCTTGCGAAATCATGGAACAAGGCGATTTTCCGCAAGATCCGCGCCGAAGCTGACGCAGCCTCCGTCAACCTCGCCAATGAACGCGGCGCCTGTCTCGATGCAGCCGAGCGCGGCATGCGTGCGCGATTCAGCCACAAGCTCTCGATCGCGCCGACGGCCTCGATCAGCATCATCTGTGGCGGAACGAGCGCCTGCATCGAGCCCATTCCCGCGAACGTCTACACACACAAGACGCTCTCCGGCGCGTTCAGCGTTCGCAATCCGCATCTCGACAAGCTCCTCGAAGCCAAAGGCCTCGACAAGGAGGCGACCTGGCGCTCCATCCTTGAACATGAAGGCTCCGTGCAGCATCTCGAAGCACTCAGCGACGGCGAGAAGGTAATTTTTCGCACCGCCTTCGAGATCGACCAGCGCTGGATCATCGAGCTGGCCGCCGACCGGACACCCTTTATCTGCCAGAGCCAGTCGATCAATCTTTATCTGCCGGCCGACATCGACAAATGGGATTTGCACATGCTGCATTGGAAGGCGTGGGAATTTGGCTTGAAGAGCCTCTATTACTGCCGTTCCAAATCCGTGAGCCGCGCCGGCTTCGCCGGCCGCGTCGGTGCATTCGAATCGAAGCCAGCCACCGCTTCGCGTCGCGACTACGAGGAGTGCCTGTCATGTCAGTGACGGAACTGTCACGGCCGCCTCTGGCCGATGTCGATCCGCGAACGCTCATCGGAACGGGCGCCGTCGGCCTCCTGACACCGAGCGGCTCCTATGAGGTCGAACGCTATCCATGGGCCTATGAGTTTTGGAAGCGCCAGCAGCAGACGCATTGGATGGGCGAGGAAGTGCCTTTGGGCGCCGACATCAAGGACTGGACGTCGGAACGCGTGACCGACGCCGAACGCGCGCTGCTGACCCAAATCTTCCGCTTCTTCACCCAGTCGGACGTGGAGGTCGGCGACAACTATCTCAAGCGCTACATACCTTTGTTCCAGCCGCTCGAGATCCAGATGATGATGGCGGCTTTCTCGAACATGGAGACCGTGCACATTGACGCTTACGCGCTTCTGCTGAAGACGCTGGGCATGCCGAACACGGAATTCGCGGCATTTCGCGATTATGCCGAGATGCGCGCCAAGGCCGACTACATGCACACATTCGGCGTCGGCACCGTTGCAGATGTGGCGCGAACGCTCGCTATGTTTGGCGCTTTTACGGAAGGTATGGCGCTCTTTGCCAGCTTCGCCATGCTTCTCAATTTTCCGCGCCACGGGAAGATGAACGGCATGGGCCAGATCGTCACCTGGTCGGTGCGTGACGAAAGTTTGCACTGCGAGGGCATCATTCGGCTTTTCCATGAATGGAATTGCGAGACGGGCGCCCTGACCACTGTAGTTCGCGACGACATTCTCGACGTCGCGCGTACCATGGTTGATTTGGAAGATCGCTTCATCGACCTTGCCTTCGCTCTCGGCGAAGTCGAGGGGATGAGCGCGGACGACATCAAGAAATATGTGCGGTTCATCGCCGATTGGCGCCTCACGCAGCTGCGGCTGCCGAGCCTCTTCCGATATTTCGACGATGACGAAGAGCGGCGGCAGATAAAACCGCATCCTTTGCCCTGGATCGTCGAGATTCTCAACGGCGTCGAGCACGCGAACTTCTTCGAGCAACGAGCGACCGAATATTCGAAAGGTGCGACGCAGGGAAGCTGGGATGGTCCCGACGGCGTCTGGGCCGCATTCGACCGCTCGGAAACGCGAAAGCGCCGCCACATCGTTTCTTGAGACGAGAAATCCAGTGTCCGCGAGCAGCGGACGTAGCGAACGATCTAAGGCCTTAGGCGCTCCGCTGAGGGGAGAGCCCAAGCAGCCGTCAAAAGGAAGGCAACATGATCGAAAGCCCTTGCATCGGCGTTTGCGAGCTAGACTTGTGTACGGGCCTGTGTCTCGGCTGCGCCAGAACGGCCACCGAGATTGCCGGCTGGAGAGACTCCTCAGATGACGAGCGAAGGCGGATATTGGCGCTGCTGCCGGTTCGGCGCTTGCGTTTGCCCGAGCGAAGCAGCGATGCGAACGGCGTGTCTGACAAGTGCGTTGCGCGGATTGTTTGACGCTTACGAGATGCGGCGACGAGGTCCATCTCGTGTTGACGCCGCCCACGCATCAAATTGCCGATCGTGAGGGGCGGTTTCAAATTGCCGCGGCAATTGTTCGGAGGGCTATCCGGAAGGCTTCTGGCGTCGAAGTCGAAACACGAGGCGAGAACTTGACATGCCTTGTCTTTCTGATCGCGGTCCCTGATGTCCCTTTGAGCATCGACTCGATTGAGCGTGTGTCGAGAGATGTCAGCAGACTAACGCCTCGGATATTTGTCGCCATTGCGGTCAGGAGTTCACTTAATCGTTGCGGCGACTCTCTCCCAGCCGCTGCCTCTGGACCCAGCGGCGCGGAAAGTGGTCAAAAGACAGCCGTCATTGCGGGCTTCATATAGAACCGTTCGCCATTCGTTAACTATATGATGTCAAATATGAATCGATGGTTCCCCTCGGGGATCAAAAGGGAATCCGGTGCGCGCAGACCTGCGCAATGCCGGGGCTGCCCCCGCAACTGTAAGCGGTGAGCCTCGCGTCCATGATACGCCACTGAAGCCGCAGGCTTTCGGGAAGGCCGGACCGAGACGACGACCCGCGAGCCAGGAAACCTGCCATCAGTCGTGGTCACGCGCGATAGCGTCGGGCGGGGTGCACCGAGGCGGCCGATCTCCGTTGCTGAGCGCCCTCGCGCCAGCGATGGTGTGAGACCTTTCGCAGTGACGGCCCACGTCTGCTGCGAACATCCATGCCCAAGAAATCCCAGTCCGCAAGAGGCGGCTTCCCCACATTAACGCATAGCCTCCCCGTCCTGCCCTGCGTCTTATCGGCGATTTTCTCGTCGTCCGCCTTCGGCCAGCAGACGCTTCGGACGATCGACATCGGTGCGGCGCGGCCCACGACAGTCGGCCAGACGGCGGGCGTCGGCAACAACGGCACGGAAATCGGGCCTGGGAACAACGGCCAGCTCTGCGCGGACGGGGTCTGCAACGATCCGAAGTCCTACGCCGCGCCGATCCAATCGGTCGGCGCCAAGGTCAACACGCCGGTCATGGACACGCCGGTGACGACCAAGACCGTCACGAATCAGATGCTGGAGGATCAGCAGGTCGTCACCCTCGATCAGGCGCTGCGCAACGTCAGCGGCGTCAATGTCGCCGGCGGCGGCGACGCGGCTCTTGGAAATTCCTTCCGGCAGATCAACCTGCGCGGCTTTCCGACGCAGAATTTTTTCCGCGACGGCTTCAGGATCGACAGCTTCGGCCTCGCCTTCACGGGCGCGGGCAACGTCGAATTCGCGAATGTCGAGAACGTCGAAGTGCTGAAAGGCCCCGCCGCCATCCTCTATGGCGCCGTGGAGCCTGGCGGCATCGTCAACGTCAACACCAAGCAGCCGCTCGACCATCCCGCCTATTCGATCCAGCAGCAGATCGGCAGCTACGCCGCCTACCGCACGATCCTCGACGCGACGGGGCCTGTCACCCAGGACAAGAGCCTGCTCTACCGTTTCGTCGCGTCCTACGAAAATGACGGGTCGTTCAGAACCTTCGATTACAACCGGAATTGGATGATCAGCCCGACCCTGCGCTGGAACGTCGATGCGAACACCTGGATTCGAGTGTCCGAACAGTACCAGCGAAACAATCTGAACGAGGATATGTATTACATACCCTACTTCAACAACGCCATCCCGTTATGGCTTGGACGCAGCTTCAACTTTGGACCTAAGTCGCCATACTCGCAGGAGGAGAACTTCACCGAGGTCACCTGGCATCACGACTTCGACAAGGATTGGTCGATTCAGCAGACCGCCTTCATTCAGCTGCTGCGCAACGACTGGCAGGATGCGGGGGGCTATAGCTACATCTCGGACTGCATCAGCAACGCGCCGTTTTCTGCTTCCGGCAATTGCTACAATTTCCCGTCCACCAACAATGTCGTCTTGAACGAGTCCTCCTATCCGTCCGACAATCGGCAGGCGGAATATGCGACGATGGTCAACCTCGTCGGCCATTTCAACACCACCGACGATCTCCGCCACACCTTGCTGGTCGGCGCGGACTATTATCGCTACAACTACAGGGGCATCAACCAGATTCCGGCGTTTCCAGCGACGGTCACCCTCTTCGGCGCGGCGACGCCTCCGACCCCTGCCTACGGGCTCGTCCCCTCCAACGCCACCGAGCAATATGCCGACAACGTCGGCGTCTATCTGCAGGATCAGATCAAGCTGCCCTATGGCTTCAACGTGCTCGGCGGCGCGCGCTATCAATATATTAATAGCCGAACGGGCGCGTCCGACACGACGAATTTTTGCGGCATGTACTCGGCCAATTGGGCGAATGGCATGGCAGTCCCCTGCAACTTCGATACGATCACCCAAAGGGGACAGTCGATCGATCAGCGGGTGACGCCGCGCACCGCGCTGTTGTGGCGCCCGCTCGAATGGATCAGTTTTTACGGAAGCTACGCCGAGTCCTATAGCCCCAACTACAATGGCCAGCTGGTCTACGGCACGAACCAGCCGACGCCGCCGAGCGCCGGC
>Ga0187782_10000399_pt1 | contig 28924 bp, 32 predicted proteins | sample 0715_SJ02_MP15_2_FD_132454 | JGI IMG/M metagenome (GOLD analysis project Ga0187782, IMG submission 132454) | Tropical peat soil microbial communities from peatlands in Department of Meta, Colombia - 0715_SJ02_MP15_20_MG | ecosystem: Environmental > Terrestrial > Soil > Wetlands > Peat | place... | reverse complement strand
TTCGGCGACAGCCTGCGGCAACTGGCGCAACTCATCAAGGCCAACCTGGGCGTGGAAGTCGCGTTCGCCGATATCGGCGGCTGGGACCACCACGTCAACGAAGGTTCCGTGCAGGGACAGCTCGCCAACGTGCTGCGCGACTTCTCTCAATCGATCGCCGCCTTCTGGACCGACCTCGGCGATCTCGGCGAAGACACCGTGCTGGTTACCATGTCGGAGTTCGGCCGTACTGCACGCGAAAACGGAAACCGCGGCACCGATCACGGCCACGCCAACGTGATGTTCGTTCTGGGCGGGCCGGTGCGCGGTGGGCGCGTTTACGGACAGTGGCCCGGCCTCGATCAATCTCAGCTCAACGAAGGCCGCGACCTCGCGCTGACCACCGACTTCCGCCGCGTGCTGGGCGAAGGCGTTTATCGCCATATCGGCAATAAAGACTTGGCGACCATCTTCCCCGGGTTCGAAAACGATCCCCGGTGCTTCCTGCGGCTGCTGGGGTGAGCCACACAGACGTGGTGACGGCCGCCCCCGGCCGTCAGGGCGCGATGCAATCGCGCCTCATGCCGAAGGGCGATCCTTAGACACAGTGGCAAGCTGCGCTCGCCCGCCCAGCCGAGGGCGGCTGGGCCTACGTGTTTATCTCTTATGCGCTATTCTTACCTCCGCTCAGGAGGTACTTCGATGAGAACATTACTGCTGGCGGCGCTGGTGTCCCTGGCGCCCGTGGGGGTTGCGATGGCTCAAGACCGCATGCCGGAGATCCCGGCCGACAAGATGACCGAAGCCCAGAAGAAAGCGGCGCAGGAGTTCGCCGCCGACCGCCATACGCCCGTCTTCGGTCCGTTCGTTCCGCTCCTGCGTAGCCCGGAAGCGATGTTGCGCACCATGGCCATGGGCGACTACCTGCGCTTTAAGAACGTGCTGCCGGCCAAGCTCAGCGAGTTCGTCATCCTAATCACCGCGCGGCAGTGGACCCAGCAATACGAGTGGGACTACCACTACCCCATCGCCCTCAAGACCGGATTGAGCCCGGAGATCGCCAAAGCGCTCGGTGAGGGCCGGCGTCCGCCAAGCATGCCCGCTGACGAGGAGCTGGTCTACGACTTCCTCACCGAGCTACACGATACCAAGGGCGTGAGCGATGCGACTTACGCCCGCGGCGTAGCCCGCTTCGGCGAACAGGGCGTAATCGACATGATCTGCGTCAACGGCTACTACACATTTCTGGCCATGGTGATGAACACGACGCGCACCGCGCTGCCGCCCGACCACAAGCCGGCCCTGCCCGAGTTCCCGCGCTGAAATGCTGACCGTGGCGATTTGCAGATACAAGGCGACAATTCGGAATGAGACGGATGGCCTCATAGCTCCGGGATTTGCGTTTACGGACTTTTTATAGACTTTTGCTTTAACTTTTATGCAGTTCGCCATCTAATCGCGATGAAGGGTTGGTGAGTGTACAAGTCGCCTTACTGAAGAGGCAACCCTCCCTTTGGATCTGACCTGCGCTGAGGGCGCAAATGCCCGGAAAGCGCGGGCGCGAGGATGACCAGGATCATCAAAACCGGTGACTTCCGCATCGACCTTGAGGCGCGTACGGTGTGGGTATGCGACCGCGAACTCCAACTAAGTTCTGAAGAATTTGACCTGCTCGTTTTCCTTGCCGGACACCCAACCGCCGTCATTACCGCACACACGACCCTTAGTACAAGGTGCGGCGAAAATCTCGTACGGCGGGCCGGGGTCCTGCAGGTGCTGCCGGCTCTCCAGAAGAAGATTGAAGCCAGCGCGAGTGGCGGGCATTACATTCGGACGGAACCCATGCTGGTCTGCCGCTTCAACAGCACGGTGAAGAGCAATTGAGACGCAGCGGCGGACACACGCCAGACGCCACGGCGACGAAGCATCACATCACTGGAATTGAAAATCGGGGATGCGCCGGGCAGTCCGGCCCATAACAAGAAACCATGAGGATGTCTTAATGCAAGACAAGGAATTGTATTTCGTGATCCCCACGTATCGTCTCCGCGACGTGGGCGAAACGGTGGAACAGTACGATCAGCACTTTTGGAAGAACGGGCACACCGTCAGGATCGTTGTCTTTGACGACTCCATCCCGGCGAACCAGCGGAAGTACTATCCGTTGCTCGAGCAGACGCGCACGCACAACGAGGTTTACTATGTCGGCCCCCACGAGAAGGAGCAGTTTCTCGCCTACCTCAATCAACGCCTGCGCGATCCCCGGCTGGAAGGACTGGTGCGGCACCTCTTCCGTCCGTCCTACGGCGGCAACCGTAACTGCACCTTAATGTACACGCTCGGCGGGCTGATGATCAGTTCCGATGACGACATGCGTCCCTGTGCCCTGATGGAGGATAGTCCTGAATCGCTGGAGGCCAGCGAGGTTTGCCGGGGCCGTCTCCACAATGCCGGAAGCGGACATTTCGTGCACAAGTCGTTCGACTTCCTGGCGGCCTTTCAGGACGTGCTGGGAAAGACCGTCGCGGAAATTCCCGAAAACTACGAGCGTGGCAAGCTATTGAGGGATACCGCTATGCACCTCGAGACCAACGCCACCAAGGGCCTCTCGCAGGAAAACTCCCTGACGCTGGAGCCGGGGCCGGTGGCGGAAGATGCCATAGTAAAGATCGCCCAAACTTACCGTTCGGGCACGAACGACATCGATGCGATTGATTTTCTGGAAATGTTCCTGGCCGACGAGCAACAAGTCGACCCCGACGCGCTGAACAGCCTCTACGTCCTGGTCAATTTCCGGCCGGTGGTCACCAAACAAAACTGGCGCATGGACTGCGGCATTGCCGGCTACGACAACACCTTCGGGCTTCCGCCGTTCTTTCCTACACGACTTCGGTTCGAAGATTACATTTATCGCCTATGGGTGCAGCAGGAAGGAGTCGTCGCGGCCCATGTGGACGCGGCCCAGCACCACACGAGAAGCAACTATATGCGCAACCCGCCCGCGGCCGAAATTTTCAATGAGGAAGTCTCCAATCTGATCAAACGGAAGATCAAAGCCAGCATTACGCGCCTGGAAGCACTCTCCCTCGAATTCGATTACAACGGCGAGGTGAGCCCCGCCGACGCGCAAGAAATCCTGGAAAAGATCGCAGGATTACAGCAGCGCGCGCTGGAAGCCATTCCTCGAGCTGACAACCCGCAGCGCGTCGACGCTTTACGGCAGTTCGCAGCCACCTTACATAAAGCCTTCTATGGCTTCGAGCCGGATTTCTTCCAGCAGAACCTGGTCCGCATTGTTGACGACGTGATTAGTGTAATCAAAGGATCGTTGGAGATCTGGCCCACGCTGGTCGAGATCAGCTATTTCCAGAAAAGCCGGCAGGGTCTGCCGCAACTGCGCGTGCATAACGGCAAGCGAGACGCCAACGGTGACTTAACCAGCCGGGAACAGGCGCAGGGCGCCTGCCGAGCATGAGTATGCGGATTGCTCAGGTTGCGCCCCTCGCTGAGAGTGTCCCGCCATCCCTGTACGGCGGCACGGAACGCGTCGTCTCTTATCTCACTGAGCAGCTCGTTGACCTTGGACACGACGTGACCCTGTACGCCAGCGGCGACTCGCAGACGAAAGCCAAGCTGGTGGCGGGCTGTCCTCGAGCGCTGTGGCGCGATCCTGCCATCCGCGAAACGCTCCCCCATCACGTTCGTCTGCTGGAACTGGTGTATCGAGATGTAGACCAGTTCGACGTGATCCACTTCCACGGCGATTATGTGCACTTTCCGCTGGTGCGCCGGCATCCTTGCCCCACGGTGACGACGATGAGCGGCTGGATGCACCCGCCCGACCTGCAGCCCCTGCTCGACGAGTACCGCGATGTGCCGCTGGTGTCGATCTCAGATGACCAGCGCCGCCCGGTCCCGCACGCCAACTGGCTGGCAACGGTGTATCACGGGCTCCCTCGCGAGCTACTGACCTTCAACCCCCAGCCCGGAGGCTATCTCGCTTTTCTGGGCCGCTTATCGCCGGAAAAACGCGTGGATCGTGCCATTGCGATCGCTCGGCAAGCTGATGTGCCGCTTAAGATTGCGGCAAAGATCTACCCGGAAGAGCGAGACTACTTCAAGGAAAAGATTGCGCCACTCCTCGATGCGTCACGGCCACTAGTGGAGTTTACCGGCGAAATCACCGACCGCGAGAAGAACGAATTCCTTGGCGGGGCAATGGCGATGTTGTTTCCCATCGAATGGCCGGAGCCGTTTGGACTGGTGATGATTGAGGCCCTGGCATGTGGCACGCCAGTAATCGCTTGGCGCCGGGGTTCGGTGCCTGAGGTCTTGGCGGACGGCCAGACCGGTTACATTGTTGATAACGTTACTGACGCGGTCGTTGCAGTACAGCGAATTGACCGCTTAAGCCGCCGGAGATGCCGCGAAGTATTCGAGGAGCGATTCACCGTTGATCGCATGGCACACGACTACCTTCAGGTATACCGGCGTCTAATGGAAGGTTCGCCGATGCCCGGTCATCCCGCCTGCGAAAAGGTAAGAACACGCTAAGACCCGCAGCGAATCCCGAGGTTCGCGATGTTGACCGTCAGCCGATTTGCAGAGCCCGCAGGCGAAATCCTGAGCGAAGGACCTCTTGTCCAAGACGAGGGACTGGTCGGGACGGTCAGATTTGAACTGACGACCCCTCGCACCCCAAGCGAGTGCGCTACCAGGCTGCGCCACGTCCCGACGTGCCTCACCGCCAGGCGGCGGTATGGGGTCATGGTGATTTTACACTATGGCGGCCGTGCGCCCGCCGGTCCGGCCGACCGCCATCTCCGCCAGCGTCTTCAGGTCAGCGACCTCGAGATCGGCCTGAGCAGAAACTCGCTTCACCGCGCCCGGGCCGCGGCGCGTAACCAGCACGGTGAACATTCCCATCTGCTTTGCCGGAATCACGTCGTGGAAGATGCTCTGCCCGGCATGCAGTACCCGCTCCGGACTCAGGCCGATCTTCCCCAAAGCCAGCTCGAAGATGGCGCGGGCCGGCTTGTAGGCGCGGGCCTGCTCGGCGGTGATCACCCAGTCAAAGGCGACATGAAGGTGCCGGGCTGTGTCTGAGAAAAGATCATCATCGGTGTTGGATATGACGCCCAGCCGGTACTTGCTCTTGAGTGTGCGCAGCGCCGCCAGCGTGTCGGGGAACGGTGTCCAGCTCTTGAGCGATGCTGCCAGACTCCGCGCTTCATCGGTGGAAACGGAAAAGCCAAAATGCTGTCCCATTCCCCGCACCACTTCCTCGAGGACCAGGCGGTAAGGAAGATACTCACGCGACTGTATCGCCGGCTCCAGTTCGGCAAAGGTGGCAAGGATCTGCTCGTCCGTCATGCGTTTGCCGTGCTCGGCCAGCAGCGGCCGCAGCACGCGCAGAATGCCCGTCTCCCAGTCGATCAGCGTGCCGTAGCAATCGAAGGTGATGGCCTGGAAGGAATCGAAGGCAAGCAAAACTCTCTCCCCTGCAGCGGACTCGCACGAAAGGCGGCCGCGCCGCGCTCGTAAGCGGACGCGCCCGCCACCGGCTTACTTCTTGATATCGACCGATTTAAGCAGCTTGAAGCTGAGCATGGTTTCTGCCGGCAGCACGATGTCCTTATTGCCGGTGAAAGCCCCGCCCGCAAGGCCTGCGCCTGCGCCCACAAGCAGACCGATGCCGAGTCCCTTGCCGCCGCCAGCCAGACCACCGATCAAGGCTCCGGCTCCGGCGCCGCCTCCCGTGGTCACAGCCGTACGTTTGCCTTTGCCCTCCATGCTGCGAGCCACGGCGCTGGTCCGCAGGTCATACCTCGAGCCGTTAACCGAGACTGAATCCAGCACCAGGCGGAGGGTCGCACTCCCTTTGAGCTTGCCTCGCGCCTTGGCGTCAGTCACGGTGCCGGTGACGGCTGCGCCTTTCGGAATCACGTCTTTGCCGTCCACCTGCACCGGCTCGGCCAGCGTCGCTGTGAACCTGTCGCCGGGACTATTGTCTTTCGAGCTGACTTTGTCATTCAGCCGCACGGTAAGTACCGTGCCTTGGGGCAGAGTGACAGTTGTGGGGGGCGCCGGCTCGGTTGGGGCGGACGGTTTGGCCGATTCGGGCGCCATCCCCGGTGCGGGCGCCGCAGCTGACGTCGAGGTGCCGGGTGCGCCGCCGGTCGACCCGGTTGCTCCCGACGTTCCAGTTGGCGCGGTTGCCGACGATTGCTCGGGCTTCTTGCTGCATCCCGCCATGAGAAGCAGTAAGACGATCATGGCCAAGGCTGCTGACTTCACGCGCATAGTCACCTCCCGCAATCTATCGCAGCCGTTGTATCAGAACCGCCATCCCGGCCGCAACCGTGACGCGACAAGCTGCGGCTGGGGCGCACGTGTGTTCAGAGCAACGTTCTCACAATGTCTGCGAGGGAAAGGAGAGAGAATCTACCTGCCGCCAAATACGGGCGGCAGGTAGCCAATCGATGGGCAGGCTGGTCCGATTGCAGAATTACCTAGGCTACCTTCTGCCCCTGCTGCTGCGCCTTCCACTTGGCCCAGCGCGCGCGCTGAGCGGCGGCGATCTTCTTGCGCGCGGCCTGGCTCATCCTGCGCGTCGACTTCGGCGCAGCGGCGCGTTTTGCCTTGGCCCAGCGGGCGCGCTGAGCGGCCGCAATCCTCGCGCGTGCTGCGGCGGAGAGCCTGCGGCGCCTTCCTGGTCCACGAGATACACTGCGCGGAACACTCCGGCGAATACCCTCACTTACCCCTTCAATAACTCGAATTGCCTCACCCAGTCTTTCCAGTTCCTGTTGCACGCGATTTTTTGCTGCCTTCAACTGCGTAAGGATTGGTTTGAAATTCGGCATCGGAAATCTTTCCTAAGCTTGGTTATTTACAGCGGCGGACATTGTAGCAGAAGGACCACTTACAAGGTCGAAAGTGGAGCCGAAAAGCAGTGCCTCAGGCTGGAGAAGCCGGGAGCAGAGCAAGTACGAATGTTAGATCGGAGGTATGGCCTTCCACAAAAAAAGAAGGCGGGCGCTTGGTCCCCAGGTGTGAATGCGCCCGCCTCTTGCGGCCCTACTGGTTGGTGGTAGTTGTGGTAGGTTGGGTGATCTGCTCCTGGAATCTCTGGGTCATGCGATCGAGCATGTGCTGCCGCAGCGCGTCAGCCTTGGTCTTCTGGTCGGCGGTCAACACGGTGCTATAAACCTTCGCAATCACGCGCTCGCGGATTACCATCAGATCGGCCAAGGTCTGCGCCTGCTGGTTGGCCAGAGTGCGCACCTGAGCCTCGTCAAAGTTGCCGCCGCGCGTGGCCACCAGCATCTGCTGATGGTTGGCGGCCAACTGCTTCACCAGCGGCTCGAAATTCGGCCGCTCAGCCTGGATGGCTGCCTGAACCTGTGTTTTCTGCGTATCGGTCAGATCGAGCTTGCGGGCGATCCATCCCATGTGCCCGAACATCATGCCGTGCGTGCGGGCGCGAGCGGTGGCCCAAACGGCGGTTACGCCTCCGGTTGCCAGCACCAGTGCCAGCGCGATCGCGAGATACTTGCTTTTCATGCCTTGCCCCTCCCTGCATCTCCGCATTTTTTGGCTTACTAGTCCTAACACGGGGAACGCCGGTAGGGGGTAAATTGTTCGTCAGTCGCGCGTAAAGTTTTGTCAAAACGGACATATGATGCTTGACACATCTTTACCGGCATGCGGCCCCAATTAGTGCTACAAAATGGATGGAGCAGGAGGCAGGAGACGGAAAGCCACCCAAAGATTTTGATGTCTATTGCCCGAGGCCTCCTGCCCGCTCAGTGATGGCCAAGATTCTTATCATTGACGACGATGTCGAGCTCTGCGAACTTGTCGAAGAATACCTGACCCGCGAAGGGTTCGAGGTGGAGGCCGCCCATAGCGGCGACAAGGGCCTGGAGCGGGCCCTCTCCGGCCAGCACGCGCTGGTGGTGCTGGACATTATGCTGCCGGGCATGACGGGCCTGGATGTGCTGCGCCGCCTTCGTGGCGAGTCGCGGATTCCGGTGCTGATCCTCACTGCAAGGGGCGAGGACGTGGACCGCATCGTGGGCCTCGAGATCGGCGCCGACGACTATCTGGCCAAGCCCTTCAACCCGCGTGAGCTGCTCGCACGGGTTCGCGCCATCCTGCGCCGTTCGCAGCCGTCCCCGGCGGCGGCTGCGGCGCCGGTCATGGTGGGAGACCTGGAACTCGATCCTGGCGCCCGCACCGTGAGCCGCGGCGGAGAGCTGCTGGAGCTGACCGCCGTCGAGTTCTCTCTGCTGGAGGCGCTGATGCGATCGGCGGGCCAGGTAGTGACGCGCGAATTCCTGGCGCAGACCGTTCTCGGACGCCGCTTTGTCGCCTACGACCGCAGTATCGATATGCACGTCAGCAAACTGCGCAAGAAGCTGGGCCCCCAGCCCGGCAACGACGGTGAGCGCATCAAGACCGTGCGCGGTGTCGGCTACATCTACGCGCGCTCCAGCGAAGCGGAAGAGTGACCCATGCGCAGCCTGTTCCTCAAGATATTTCTCTTCTTCTGGATCACCGTACTGCTCATCGGGATCGCGGTAGTAGTCACCTGGAGCCTGCAGCCGGAGATCGTCTTCACTCGCTGGCAGGCGCTGATGACGGAAGCGCTCTCTACCCATGCGCAGAACGCCGCAGAGATGGTGGAACGGCAGGGACCGGCCGCTGCCGCCAGCTATCTCCAGCGCCTGAACCGCGTCGGCCGCATGCAAACCGCATTGCTGGACGAGCACGGGCGCACCATCCTGGGTAGCCCGTCTGGCGAAGCAGCCCGTGTGGGGACGCGGGCGGTCGAGACTGGGCAAGCGGTCTTTGAGATGAAGCCGCACATCGCCTATACGGCGCAGCTCGGCATCGCGCCCTCCGGCCACCATTATGTTCTGGTCGCAGAAATGCCGCGGGCGGGTCCGTTCTTTGCCTTTCGCGCCACTACTTTTACCCAGGTTCTGCGTTGGGTCCTCGCCATTCTCATCTCCGGCCTGATCTGCTACCTGTTGACTCTCTACCTCACGCGGCCCATCTTGCGTCTGCGCGCGGCGGCCCAGGAACTTGCCGCCGGCAATCTGGGTGCGCGTGCCAGCGGGGCCATGGAGAGGCGTCGTGACGAACTCGGACAACTGGTACGCGATTTCAACCAGATGGCCGACCGCATCGAGGTCCTGCTGGACTCGCAGCGGCAGCTCATCCGCGATATCTCCCACGAGCTGCGTTCGCCCTTGGCGCGGCTGAGCGTGGCCCTAGGCTTGGCCCGGCAACGAGCAGGTTCGGAAGCTGCGCCCCAGCTCGACCGCATTGAGCGCGAGGCCGAGCGTCTCAACGACATGATCGGACGCCTGCTTACGCTGGCCCGCCTGGAAGGCGCCGGATCTCTCCCCGAGCAGGAACCGGTCTCGCTCTCCGAGTTGGTGCGCGAGGTCGCCGAAGACGCCGAGTTCGAAGCCGAGAGCCGTAATTGCCGGGTTCGCGTCCAGGCGGCGGCCGAGTGCGGCACCCTCGGCAGTCCCGATCTGCTGCGCAGCGCCGTCGAAAACGTGGTCCGCAACGCCGTGCGCTACACCGCCGAAGGCACCGAGATCCAGATCGACCTTACATGTCTTGGGTCGGACGGCAATCAATGGGCGGCCATCCGTGTGCGCGACCACGGCCCCGGCCTGCCGGAAGCAGAGCTGGGCAATGTTTTTCGGCCGTTCTACCGCGTGGGCAACGCTCGTGAGCGCGAGACCGGCGGCAGCGGTCTGGGTCTTGCCATTACTGAACGGGCCATCCGCCTGCACGGCGGTACTGTCAAAGCGGAAAACGCCCCCGGCGGCGGGTTAATCGTGGAAATGCGCCTGCCGGCCTCGGGCGCCTCTGTTACCCCTGCGCACGTTGTTGGATAAGCCTTAGGACACCCTCTGAGGCGCGGCGACATTCTGTCCCAGCGCCCGGGCTAGCTCCGCAGATGGCGAGCGCCGGCGATTAGTGCCGGCGCTTCCTTTGTCGGCCCCGTTTTGGCACTGGCACCAGGCATGAGACTTGCCGGCCTTGTACCTCTGTAATGTACTCACCAGCTACTGGCAGCGAATTCCACGCGCTTTTCGGCGTCTCTTTGGGCACAATGTGTGCGCATCTTGACGCCGTATGCACCTGCTGCTGCTCTCGCACGATCTTGAAACCGTGGCTGCCTTTCGCCGCTCCAGCGGCGAGATGGGCATCCACCTGTATCTTTGCGAAGAAGCGCGCGAGGCGCGAAGCGCGCTGCGGGAGCATCGCTACGACGCGGTGGCTATTGACTGCGACGACACCCACGCCGGCCGTTTAGTGCTTAAGAGCGTGCGCCAGGCGCGCGCCAATCACCGGGCGGTAGTGCTTGCCATCCTGAACGGCGATACCCAGGGCGCCGATGCCCTGGATATGGGCGCCAATCTGGTTCTCAACAAACCTGTTTCCAGCGAGCTTGCGCGCGCGGAACTCCGCCGCCTCCGCACGTTGGTTGGGACTGATGAACGCCGATTCCCACGCCATGCCGCCCAAGGTAGGGCTTACCTCAGCTTCGGGCAGACCGTGGACCGTCCTGCGGAAATCGTCAATCTGGCGCTGGGCGGCATGGGTCTGCGCCTGGCTGATCGCATTGTCGAAGACGAAATCTTGCGCGTGCGCTTCCAGCTGCCAGGAACCGCAAGCGTGGTGCAGGCACAGGCCGAAATTGTCTGGACCGATCCGCAGGGCGTAGTCGGCATACGTTTTGTCAGCCTTTCCGAACCCTCCCGCATTGCCCTCGAGAAGTGGATTCAGGCCCGCGCCGGCGCCGACTGATCCTGTCCAGCACGACAGCCCAGCGACGGACTTGCGCGAGTGGGCTCGTGGTTTCACTGCTTAACCCGACCTTTTCTTTGATGGCTTTCCTGAATACGCAGGAGTCATTCGGAGACAATCTCGCACGCCGCTTCCGCTGGGCAGATGTTCGCCCGCCTGCCAACCTTGCACATCTTTCGCAGGGAGGCTATGATGCGCGCCGCAATTGGTGCGGTGCAATTCGTCCACGCCGGGGAGCCCACTCCGGCGATTGCGCTGATCAATCTCAGGAGGTGGAGCCCGTGAGTAAATCTCCAGGTGTTCTCATGCATAGAGGCCAGCAAGCCATGGCGGCGGTAGTACTGCTGGCGTCAGGAATCGCCTTCGTAGCCGCAGTGTCAACGGAAGCGAGTGCCCAGAGTGAGGTCAAGGTGGGGGTCATCCTTCCCATCACAGGCCGCGAAGGCAAGCCCGGGACCTATCAGCGCGAGGGCATTCAGCTTGCCATGAAGCAAATCAACGACGCCGGCGGCCTGCAGGTTGGCAACAAGCAACTGCCCGTCAAAGAGGTCTTCTATGACGATGGTTCCGATTCCGCCAAGTCGGCGCAGCTGGTCGAGCGCGCCATTACTTCCGACAATGTGACCGCCGTCATCGGCGGCTACTCCACCGCCTTGGGTGAAGCCGAGTCGGTGATGCCGGACCGCTACCAGACGCCGTGGATCACGCCCGGCGCCGCCGCCTCCAGTATTTTCGCCCACGGCTACCAGTGGGCGTTCGGTACTCTCACCCCTATCAACATCCTGGGCTCTACGACCGCAGAATTTCTGGGCTGGCTGGTCGACCAAGGCAAGCTGAGGAAGGGACTGAAAGTGGCGCTGGTGGTGGAGAACACCGACCACGGCGTGGACTACGTCAGTGGCATCGAGCAGTGGATCAAGCAACATCCCGGTTATTTCACGGTTGTCTTCAACGAGAAATTCGAGCTGGGCGGTACCGACTTCTCCGGCCTGCTGCAGAAGGTGAAGCAGTCCCATGCGGATATTTTTCTTTCGGACGCGCACCTGCAGGACTACATCACCATGCAGCGGCAGTACATCCAGAGCGGCATGCGACACCAGATGATCAGCTATGGCGCACGCGGCCCCGAGGCCGACGCCCGCAAGGCGCTGGGTGATGGTGTGAACTACATTTTCGCCGGTATCTGGTGGTCGGACAGGCTCCCCTACCCGCAGGTAAAGAAGTTTGCCGACGAGTACAAGGCCTTTACCGGCCACGCTGTAGATTCCTGGTATGCCGCCACTGCCTATGAAGCCATTCGCGCCCTGGCGGCCGCGATCACCGCAGCCGGCAAGCTCGACAAGACCGCCATTCGCGACCAGCTCCGCAAGCTGCAGATGAAAGACTCGCTGGTTCCCGGCCAGGTGCTTAAATTCGGCAAGAACGGGCAGGTGGACTATCCGTTCGTAATCGTGCAGAACAAGCCCGGAGGCACGGCGGACATTGTCTATCCGAAGGACGCGGCTACGGGCGCGCCCATCGCACCCGTACCGAGATAGCAGAGGCAAGAGACAGCGCGCAGGGTGCAGGCGGTAGCGAGATACGCTTTTCCGGCTTCCTGCCCCTGCGCCCTGCCTCCTGGTTTCCATGACTTTCTTCGACTTCCTGAACCTTCTTATCGCCGCCCTTCTGCTGGCCGGCATTTACGCCGTCATGTCGGTCGGCATGACCGTGATCTACGGGGTCATGAAAATCGTCAACCTCGCCCATGCCGGCTTCATGATGATGGGCGCTTATTTCGCCTTTGAGCTCAACGAGCGCCTGCATCTCGATCCGATTTTGGCCGCGCTGCTTGCCTTCCCATTTTTCTTCCTGGTAGGGATCGCCACGCACTGGTTGCTGGTGCGCTGGCTGCCGCATTCCGACCGTCCCACCCTGCAGTCGCTGCTGCTCATGTTCGGGATCTGGCTGGTGCTGCAGAACATCGGATATCTCGTCTGGGGAAACACGGACCGCTCTATCTTCACGCCACGCACTCTGTCGGTGATCGACCTGGGGCCGATCACGATCTCGACGCTGCGCCTGGTTGTCTTTGTGGCGGCCGTGGGCTGCATGGTGGTGCTCGAGATCGCGCTCAGCCGCACGTGGTTCGGCCGCTCGGTGCGCGCGCTCATCCAGAACCGCTATGCCGGGCGCATCGTAGGCGTGGATGATGAGAAGACGGCGCGCCTCACCTTCGGCATGGGCATTGCCTTTGCCGGCGTGGCCGGCGCCCTGCTCGCCACGCTCTACTCCTTCGACCCTGACTTCGGCCGCCCTTTTCTGCTGCGCGCTTTTGTGATCATCGTGCTGGGGGGATTGGAATCGGTCTCCGGAGTCGCACTCGGCGCCCTCGTGCTCGCCCTGGTCGAAACCTTCAGCATTCTCGTCGTTCCCGCCGCGTATCAGCCCGCGATTTCCTTTGCTCTGCTGGTCGTGGTGCTTGTGGTCCTGCCGGGCGGGATCGCCAGCCTCTGGGCGAAGAGGCGGCGGCTGGCATGAGCACGGCCGTTTACGTACCTTCCCGGATCAAATCGCGCATACGGATGCTGCTGCCCTGGCTGTTGCTGGTCGTGCTCGCGGTCCTGCCGATCGCGGGTCTCACGCCCAACCTTATTCGTCTGTTCTTCATCACCTTCGTATGGGTGACCACGAGTCTAGGCTGGAACCTGCTCGGCGGCTTCACGGGGCAGGTCTCGTTCGGCTTTGCCGTTTTCTACGGATTAGGCGCTTACACCGCCGCGCTGATGATCGATCGCGGCGTGAATCCGTACCTGTCTTTTCTGGCTGCGGGCCTGGTCCCAGGGCTGGCTTCGTTCCTCATCGGATTGCCGACCTTTCGGCTGCGCGGGCCTTACTTCGCCATCGCCACCATCGGCGTCAGCGAAGCCACCCGCGTCATCATGAACAATTTGGAGATCACCGGCGGCGCCAGCGGCTATCGCATCATGGAGCACGTGCCGTTCCGCCAGGTTGAGCACTACTACACGGCGCTGGGGATGGCGGCGCTGGCGGTGGCGGCGTCGTTGCTGATCGTCCACAGTAAGTTCGGGATGGCTCTTCGGGCCATCAAGCAGGATGAAGAGGCCGCCGCCGATCTTGGCGTCAACCCCTATGCCAACAAGCTGGCGATCCACGCCGTGGCGGCCATCTTCACCGGCGTCGCTGGCGGCGTGTTCGCGCGTTATGCCGCTTTTATCAATCCGCAGGGGGTGTTTGCCTTCCAGACCAGTGTTTACATCCTGCTGATGCCGGTGATTGGCGGCATCGGAACGGTGTGGGGCGCGGTTCTGGGCGGAGTTGTGTTCGGCATGGTGGAGGAGCAACTGGTTGCCAACTTCCCGCAGATCCATCTATTGCTGTATGGAGCGCTGCTGATCCTGATAATCTTGGTCGAGCCGGATGGTATTGCCGGCCTGCTGGGCAAGATTTTTCGGCGGTTGCGCATCCCAGGGAGAAAAGATGACGGCGCCGATTCTGGAAGTCGAAAAGCTGACGAAGTACTTCGGCGGACTGCCGGCGGTTAAGGACGTCAGCTTCGCGGTGCCCGAGCAGCACATCTACGGCTTCATTGGACCCAATGGCGCCGGCAAGACCACCCTGTTCAGCATGATCGCGGGCGCTCTGCAGCCCTCGGCAGGTCGCATCCGCTCGCATGGCAAGGACGTAACCGGCAAGCGGCCATTCAGCCTGGTGCGCGCCGGCATCGCCCGCACCCATCAGGTTGTACGTCCATTCCGTGCCATGACCGTGCTCGAGAACGTGCAACTGGCCGTCCACTTCGGCCGCAAGAACATCACCAACACCGCCGCAGCGCGCGACCACGCACGCCAGGTGCTTGCCTGGGTCGGCCTCGATCGTGTGGCCGATACGCTGGCGGCGAATATTTCGCTGGGCGATCAGAAGCGCCTGGAAGTAGCGCGTGCGCTGGCCACCGATCCCGAACTTCTATTGTGCGACGAGATTTGTGGCGGCCTCACCCGCAACGAGACCCGCTCCATGCTCGACCTGCTGCAACGGATTCGCCAGCAGGGCGCGACCATCATGTACGTCGAGCATGACGTCAAGGCCATCATGGCCGTATGCGACCACGTTATGGTCCTCAATTACGGCGAGAAGCTGGCCGAAGGCAAGCCGGAGGAGATCCAAAACGACCCAGCGGTCATCGAAGCCTATCTAGGCAAGGCGGGCAGCAAGAAGAGAGGACGCTCGGTTGCCTGACGCGCCAGCAGCTTCCATCCTCGAAATACAGAATCTCGAGGTGTCCTACGGCGCGGTGCAGGTACTGTGGGGGGTCTCCCTGTCTGTCATCAAGGGGCAGGTAGTGTGCATCATCGGGCCCAACGGCGCCGGCAAGACGACCACGCTCAACACCATCATCGGCGTGCTCAAGCCCAGGCGCGGCCGGATCATGTTCGAAGGTCAGGACATCGCCGGCCTGCCGCCCCATCAGCGCGTGGCGCGGCACATCGCGCTAATTCCCGAAGGCCGCCAGCTTTGGCCGGGTATGAGCGTGGAAGATAACCTCAAGATGGGAGCTTTCCCGCCGGCGCTCCGGCCGCGAGTCATACCCAATCTGGAAGGTGTGTACGGCATGTTCCCCCGGCTGAAGGAGCGCCGCCACCAGCTCGCCGGCACTCTCTCCGGAGGCGAGCAGCAGATGTGCGCCATCGGCCGCGGGCTCATGGCCGAGCCGCACCTGTTGCTGCTCGACGAGCCCTCGCTGGGCCTGGCGCCGATCCTGGTGGATGAGATCTTCAAGTTCGTCGGCGAGATTGTGAAGCACGGCGTGACCATCCTGTTAGTGGCCCAGAACATCGACTACGCTCTCGAAGTCTCCGATTACGGCTACGTCATGGAGACCGGCCATATCGTTCTCCAGGGCACGAGCGACATGCTGCTCCACGACCCGCACGTGCAGGAGGCCTACCTCGGTGGCAGCGCGGAAGAACCGGGCGCACAACCGGAAGCACAGCCAGCGCAGGGATAGACCTTTGAGGGTCACCACATGAACATCCTCAAGCTCGTGCTGGGAGGAATTGTTGCTCTCCTGTCGGCGGTCGGCACGACAATCACCGTTCTGATGATTGCGGCTGTAGTCGAGGCGCGCAACCAAAAGGCCACGGGGTTAGGTGCGGTTGCCGGAGGCTGGTCATTGATGCTGCATAGCGCGTGGTTCTGGCTGGCCGTATGTATCATCTTCTGGTTGGGCTTCTTCCTCTCCTACCGAAAGTTGTACATGTAGAAATTCAGGACGGGTGGGTGTCATCCTTCGCGAGGCGAAGCCGAGCGGAGGATCTGACGAGACAACCCGCACCGCCCGGATCGGTTGCGCCGTCGCAGACGTCAGATTCTCCAGTCTCGCTCTGCTCAACGAAAGAATGACATCCTAAAGGCGAGTTCCAGACTGGCGTTCACGCTCGGCGGGTGCCCCTCTCCTTGGCGGTTTTTGCCAAGGGTGGGGATTTTGATGTGTGGTCTACGATAGCTTTCTGGCCACCACAGCCAGCGTCGGCTGGCGGAAGAACCACTGGCCGTCCTGCAGATACGGATGCGTGCCGCTCAAGTCTTCGCGGGCGTCGCGCTGGATCATGGTGCGGACTTCGGCGGCGGCGCCTGGCGGGGTCTGGCTGTTCGCGAGCCATCGCTCCTGGTTCTGCACCAATTCGCCGGAGTAGAGACGATCGAGTTCCAGCCCGGCGGCAGCCAACAGGCCGAGCAGTTCAGTCGGTGCGAGCGCACGGGTGTGGGACGGATCGCGCAGACGCTCGAACCGGTTCTGGTAGTCGCCGCGTGCGCGGTGTTCGCTCGACACCAGGTCTTCCACGACGACTCTGCCCTGCGGACGGCAGACGCGCGCCATCTCCCCCAGCACGCGTCCCGGCTCCTCGAAGTGGTGGAAAGCGAAGCGGCAGACGGCCACGTCGAATTCGCCCTCGGGGAAAGGCAGGCGGTCGGCATCGCCGCGCTGAAAGTGTACGTTCCGAAGTCCGCGCTCGCGACTGTTCTTTTCCGCGATGGCCAAGGGAGCGTCAGTGAGGTCAAGTCCGACGACCTCCCGGCAGCGCTGGGCAAAGGCCAGCGCCAGAAAGCCGGGACCACAGGCCACCTCGAGCACGCGCGATTCGGGCGCAGGGCTGACAGCTTCGAGCAGCCGTTCGATTCTGACTGGATCCGTCACCGTCGGCGTCACCGCATAAATGTCTGCCTGGCGGGTGAACGATTCCCGCACCACGGCCTTGTGCGACGACGCGGACATGCGGTTCGTATACCAGAAACCGCCGCCAGACTCCAAACCGTTCGCCTACGAAATCCCATAGGCGGCCACGGAGTCATTTATAGAAACCTGTAGATGCCTCTCCGCAGGTATCCGTAACCCGAACATTATCAAGCGACAGGATATGGTTTGTCAGTTGCTTAATAACTATGTGCGTGCTGTCACGGAGCACTTTGAAGTAGGGGGGAGGGTTCCGAGACGGGCCGCGACGGGCCTAACCTGGCTCGATCAATCAAGGCGAAAGTTCCCTTGTGGGCGTCCTGGCGACGCCCTCTTTCTTTTTGCAAAGATCGTTCTTGCAAAAATCTTGACATCCTTTGCCGCCGCAGGTTCATCCGATTACTGTTTAAGCGGGCCGGCCTGATACTGCAGGTGTGGAAATCCAATTTTCCGTTTTGCGTTTGCACGGGCGCGGCAACGTGGTAGCATGAGGTTGTCTTCCAAACGGCCGCACCCTCCCGTGCTGGCAATCCGCGCAGAAGTTCCAGAGCGCTGAACGAGCGAGAGTGGTTTTCGATTGCCCTGAACAAACAGGGCTTCCTGTCACGCAGCAGGCGTGAGGGAGCGTGAGTCGCACCGGGTTCCCCCAATACGCTGCAGTTGCGCCCCTCGGCCGGGCGCTCACTTCAGCACGAAGTAAAACCAGGAAGGCACAGACGGTCGCCAGCGCGACCGCGTGAGGAACATGAACAAACCAAACTTTCCCCGAGGGGGAGGACGGCGCCGTCGGCGCAAGCATGGCGGCGCAGGTCACCCTGGGCAGTCGCCTGGCGGTCGTTCCGGCCGTGGCCGCGGACGCGGTGCCGCCTTCGTTGGTCCGATGGACCACAGTTATCGCAACAACCAGCAAGGCGGGGGCAACGGTCTTGGCGGCCGTTTCCGTCCCGGACCGATGACCAGCGGTAGCGCGGGACTTTTCCAGCATGCCGAGGTCGAGCCGCTGCCGATGCGCGAGGACGCCACTACCCGCATCTTCGCCTTCATCGACGACCTCTTCTTCCGCACCAAGGTCCAGGAGACGGCGCGCAAACTCAACGTGAAGGTGGAGTTTGTGAAGACGGAGAAAGAGGTGCTGGAGCGGATCGAAGGCAACGAGGAGCAGCCCTCGCTGATCATCTTCGATTTGAACAATGTGGGCGCCAAGCCGCTCACTACCATACCCAAGCTGAAGGCGCGCCTGAAAAAAGGGACCTCCCTGGTGGGTTTTGTCTCCCATGTGCAGGGCGACCTCAAGGTGAAGGCGCTCGATGTGGGATGCGATGCGGTCATGCCACGCTCGGCGTTTTCCCAGAACCTGCCGCAGTTGCTGCGCCGTCATGGCGCCAGCCAGGAGGTTTCCGAAGAGGTCCAGGGCCAGCCGGGAGCGTGAACTTGAGGCGCTTTCCGGGGCGTCCGAGCCCCGGGCCGAAATCCTGAGCGAAGCGAAGGATCTGCGAGGTGCCCCACACCTGCCTGATTCTGGCAGATGTGGGTTCACGGAACTCGCGCACCGGATGCTGTAATATCTCAGCCCATGCCGGGCTGCCTCTTCTGCCGCATCATTCGCGGCGAATCACCATCGAAAAAAGTGTATGAAGACGACCGTGTCTATGCCTTCGAAGACATTCGTCCGCAGGCCCCGACGCATGTCCTCATCGTTCCCAAGAAGCACATCGCTGACCTGAAGCACGCCGCGCCGGAAGACGCCGAAATCATCGGTTACTGTCACTTAATCGCCGCGCAGATCGGCCGCGAACGGCAGATCGAGGATGGCTATCGCACGGTGTTTAACGTGGGACCGAAATCCGGCCAGTCGGTCTTCCACCTGCACCTGCACCTGCTGGGAGGACGTGTACTGCGCTGGCCGCCAGGATAGGGCACTTGCGGGCTGCTCCCGCATTCTAGGAACACTAGCGCGACCTGACAACAGCTAGCATTTTTGGCATTGATTTGTTCCGTTTTTGGAACAAAAACCCGCCTTTTGCCTCCGAGAACGCTGGAACCCATACCCCTAAATGCTTCATTCCGTTGGCCCAGGCATGATTCTGTTCCATTTTCCGAAAATTAGACTCTTTTTTTTCAATCCTCCCCTGAAATCTTTACGCTCCAGCCTTCGGCCATCTGCCACATCCCAGGCTCCAGGCGCAAGTGAGATTTTCGGCCACGTTTGCAGTAGGGCTGACCCACACGTGTAAGCTGAAGTGAGGTGGTCTGATGCCGCGCAGAGTCGCGCTTCCCGTCCTGCTGGCATTGGCTTTGGGAGCCGCCCTGCTGCATGCCGGCGATTCCTCGCCCCTGACAAACGACGACGTTGTCCAGATGCTCAAGTGGCATCTTGACGATGCGGGGATTATTCAGGTCTTTGGTCGCTGCCGCCTTTGAAGTCAGGAAGAAGATCCCGAGTTGGTTCGACAATCTGCCTGGGAGGGGCATTCGGAGAGAGGTCCTGAAAATTCAAGTGGAGGCGATGTATGAACGTAGGCGACTTGTTGACATATGTAGCCGCTCTCAGCGTTGCTACGGAGCGAGTGACCGAACTCCTCAAGCGTATTCCAGGGCTGTCCAATCTTTTGTCCGAACGACGCCAGGGCAAGCTCGAGGATATTCGGGTCATGGCTGTACATATACTCGCGATCCTGATCGGGATGATCCTCTGCTACTGCTTCCGAACAGCGCTGCCAAGAATGGGTCAAAACAGTGGCGGCAACGCATCTTGGGCTGTATGCCTTGGTTATGGGCTCCTAGCCAGCGGAGGCTCGAGCTTCTGGAACAGCGCTCTGGATACCTTCAGGGGGGTCAAGCAGAAGATGGGAGGCTGAGCGAACAATTCGCTCGGGACGGCGGTACGGGCCGTGACGCCATACGGTGCCCCATCGAGAAGCGTCGGGACAAGGCCAAATCTTGTGGCAGGCGATAGGAGGATTGTTATGTCCGGTGGCTCTCCAGCTAATCCTGGGGCCGGTGCGGCGCCAGCTCCGTGCAAGATCGCGGCTGATCCGTCAGGGCAGTACGACTTCCAAGTTAGAGCGGCGGACATGCCCGTTAAAGTCAAATTGTGTGAGAATCACCAAGGCGATCCTGCGACGACATCCAAGTTCAACCAAAAGACCAAGGTTCTCTCGCTTGCGACTAGTCCACCCACAGTCATTCCTGGGCAGCCTACCGCTATAACCGATACGACCTTTTCCTTATCACTGCCTGTCGGGGCGTACTTAATCGAGATTGTCCTAACCCCGCTTCCGAACTCCGTAATAGCCTATGTAAACGAGGACTGCTCTGGCTCCAACCAGCTGGTCCATATTCTAACAAACGTTGGACAGCCGTCGAATTACTTTACTCTCAGGGTGGTGTAAAATGATGCGCCTCGACCTCTTTAGCGGCCGTAAGTTACGGTTAGCATTCTCGTTTTTGCTCGCGCTGGTCTTCGTTCTTTCAAATCGAGCCGAGGCAGCGGGAACTCCGAACATTCCCCCAGCGTGCAACTTCATATTGAAGCAGCTTAAAACGGACCCCACGTTCATCAAGGACCTGCAGAACCTCTCCAAATCGCCCACCTGCTTCTGGGAGCTTGCCCTTCAATCCCAACGCCAGCTCCTCCAGAATAAGCTCCGAGCTCTCGCTGCAACTCAGAAAAGCGCATCCACAATTCAGACAGGGGCTCCCACCGGTTCGAATGGAACCACCAGCGCTGTGTCAAAACCAATCACACCGTTGTCGCTGGCTACGGAGTACGGGGGTATAACTACTTCTACGAGTAATCAGACCATGACTTTACAGACCACCCTGGACGGCATCCCATCAGCTCTGGCGACTCATGGCATTAAGCCCTATTGCGTGTCAGCGATGGTGACAATCCCTGGATGTATTTATTGGAAGGATTTGGAATGGCTAAATCGACTTGGGGTGGGCGTGACTGCAAACACTACTTCATCATCTCAGAACATAAAAGGATCAGCAGCGCCCCCCCAAGGAACGGCTCAACAAGCCTCATTAACGAGTGGTGGTACCTCTGCCCCATCCCTCTCCAGCGTGTTCGCTAAAGGCATTATCTGGAGAGGTCCATACAAGCTTCCGGAGAAGGAACCGTCGGGTGAAGGCGTTGCTGCGGCACAAGTTACTCTTGCTTCTGGCCTTTCAGATGTGCCGCCGCTACCGGACTCGAATCATCCGCCAACACTAATGTCGTTGGAGGTCTGGCAGAATTATCAGAAGTGGAAACAAACTTGCGTCGCGGCGATCTTCACTTCGGAAAGGCTGAAAGCGGTAAGTGAGAACGAGATAAAAGACCTTTTCTTTAGGTACTATGCCAGGATTGTCGGCGTTTTATTTCGCGGGGAGTCAGGAGAGTGCTCGTCCACTACTCCGCCCCCTGTTGTTACCGGCGAGAACCTAAGCGCGCCATTTCTCCCGAATGACGAGCAGAAAAAGCTAATCAGCGCGTTCGAAGGATACATTGCGTCTGCCTCTTTATTTTTGGCTCAGGTTGGCCAACAAATTCTGTCAGCTGCAGCCGCACCCGTCCTGTCCGTCGAGTACGATTACAACACCCCCGTCAATCAGCCAACCACCTCGACCGTTAAGCTTGTGGGGAGCAAGGCGTTCGGGCCCAATATTTGTACACGCAGCAAAAGCAAGAATGGCGCGGGCAAGCAGGGCAACAATCTGAGCGAGACGGGCAAGGATCCGCAAAGCGGAAACGGGGCAGCCTCGCAGGACACCGTCGCCATAAATCGATATACGGGAACAATTAACGTAGGTGGGAACTTCTACAATTCAGCTCCCTCCAATGTCCCCAGCGCGGGCGCATTCCGCGATTTGCAAGCGGGAGCGGAGATGGACGTCGCCTTCTGCACGTCCGCTGTGAATGTTATCGGCTCGTTTCTCGGCAACACGACCGTGGGTCTTACCTACTACTATCAAGACCAGGTGAGTCCTTCGATACTGAAAGTCACGCCGGGGGTGCCACTGCCGGGCATTTCTATTACCGGTTTAGCCTCATCTACCTCCTCCGTATTTGCAACGAAAGGGCCAATTAATTTTGCCCAGCTGAAGTTCGGACTGGGTACAGGAAAGAACGTAAAGTTTCCTATCGCGGTCAGCTGGTCGAACCGAACTGATTTAATCACTCACTCACTCTGGAGTGCGCAGTTCGGCGTGAGCTACGACTTTTCGTCGCTCCTCAACTCCTCGGGCACTACGAACCCATCGGGCGGTGGTAAGGGTGCCAGTCAGTAGGCCTGAAATGAGTCGAGTGTTCGGCCTTCTCGACATCCTCTGACCACTTGTGCCCAGTAGCGATGACCCCAGGCCGCGCAGGCGGCGACATACTGACCGAAACAACTCTCGTCGGCCCTGCTGGGATATAGCCAAATCTCGGTCAGCAGAGAATGCAGACGGCAATGGGTGTTAATCCAACCTCACTAGGAAAGCCGACCCCTCCTCCGGGTGGGTCTCCCGTGTGATCTCTTCGGCGCGCAGGCGATCGTCGTTCAGCACCCGCACGCGCACCCACCAGTCGCCGGTCGGGCTGGGGAAGTCCAGCACCTTGGCCGTGCGTGCTGCGCTGGCCGCCGGGATAGAGCGGCGATCCCCTTTTGTTGACACGATAATCGTGTAACACTAGAATAGTGTCATGCGGTCGCGCCTGCGTAACATTACGGTCACCCTCGAGGAGAGCGTCGCCCACTGGGCACGGCTTGAAGCGGCCCGCCAGGAGACGAGCGTTTCGCGCCTGCTGGGACGCATCCTGCAGGAACGCATGACGCAACAGGGGGAGTACGTCAAAGCCATGCGCCGGGCCCTTTCCCGTAAGCCATTTCTCAATACAGACGGTACATACCTCTCGCGCGAGGAGGCCCATGACCGCGCCCGTCTTCGTTGATACCAATGTCCTGATCTACGCGCTCGATCGGGCCGACCCAGGCAAGCAGCAGGCAGCCGCACGCTGGCGCGCAGCGTTGTGGGAGACTCAGAGGGGACGAACCAGCTTTCAAGTGCTGGAGGAGTTTTACGTCAAGGTCATAAGCAAATGGCCCGCAGCTCGCGATCAGGCTCGCGCCGAGGTGCGGGATTTATTGGCCTGGCGACCTGTGACGGTCGATGCCGAGATGGTGGAGGCGGCCTGGAAAATCCAGGACCGCTACCGGCTATCGTTCTGGGACGCGCTCATCGTCGCCGCTGCAAAGTCGGTCTCCTGCCCTTATCTTCTGACGGAAGACTTGCAAGCGGAACAGACTCTGGATGGGGTCACGGTGGTAAATCCATTTCTGCGGGAGCCCGGCTCTCTTATCCGGTAAACACGGTTATCGCTCGGCAGGCAGCGGATCAGTCCAGCCTCACCAGGAACGCCGCGCCTTCCTCTGGCAGCGTGTCGCGTGTGATCTCTTCGGCGCGGAGGCGGTCATCGCCGAGGACGCGCACCCGTACCCACCAGGCGCCGGCCGGGCTAGGGAAATCTATCACCTTGGCCGTCAGGTAGCGGCGGGAGAGCCGCTCGCGCCAGTCATCCGCCGTGCTCTTTTCCTGAAAGGCGCCGATCTGCACGCACCAGTGTCCGCCGCTATTGAGCGGGGCCGGCGTTTGCATGACGTCGAGTTGCACGGGCGCCGTGCCCGGACGCCAGACATCAATCGCTTTGGCGGCGGCCAGCGAAAGATCGATGATGCGCCCTTCCACGAAGGGACCCCGGTCAGTGATGCGCACCAGGGTCGCGGCGCCGGTGTGCAGGTTGGTCACCCGCACCAGCGAGTTCAACGGCAGCGTGCGGTGCGCTGCGGTCATGGCATTCATGTCGTATGTCTCGCCGTTGGACGACTGCCGGTTGTGGTAGGGAGGGCCGTACCAACTCGCGGTGCCCGTCTCGGTAAGCAGGGGAACGGCGTCGGGCGGAAGGACGATGCCGGGTGGCGGAGCTTTCGCGGCCTGAACTGGCGGGGCTGCCCCTCCGATCGCCGGTGGGGGCGCCGGCAAGCGCACACTGGCCGGCTTTTTCTCGCCGCAGCCCGCCAGCAGCAGAAGACACAGCAAGAACGTGGCGGCGCAGCGCGCGGTCAGCGCTTGCGCTGCTGATCCATGAAGTCGGCGAGCTTGCTCAGCTTCTCGGCGGCGATGCGCAGGCCGCGCGAGGACTCGTTGCGCACCGTGACCACCACTTCCTTGTCCAGGTAGTCGATCACCTGCTGCAGGTCGTCCTGGATGCGGCGCTCGGCTTCGCCCAGCGTGCGGCCAATCTTGCGTCCGGTTTCCTCCATGCGGGAGGCGCGGCTGGTGCTGCTTTTTTTCACGCTCCACCTCGTTTCAAGCGGGAGTGCCAGGCGCAGCGATTATCGCCGCCAGGCGCGCGCAGGTCAATGCGGAAGCACCTCTGGAGCCAACCCGGAATGCGGCTGGCGGCATGCGCGTGCTGAACAGGTAGAATAAGCGTTGCATGAGGCCGCCGGCAGAGCTCCTGAAGGCCGAACAACGGCGCGCTTTCCGCCGCCGGCTTCTGAGTTGGTTTTACCGCCACCGGCGGCACCTTCCCTGGCGCGCCGACCGCGATCCTTACCACGTATGGCTCTCGGAAATCATGCTGCAGCAGACGCGAGTGGCCGTGGTGCGCGAGCGTTACCCTGATTTCCTGGCGCGCTTTCCCAAGCTGGAAAGCCTGGCTGCAGCGAAAATCGCGGAAGTGCTGGCCGCGTGGAGTGGCCTGGGATACTACCGGCGGGCACGCGCGTTGCACGCTGCCGCCCGCCAGCTTGTTGAACGGGGCGGATTTCCCCGGACCGCCGAAGAGCTGGCACACTTGCCTGGAATCGGCCGCTATACCGCCGCGGCCATCGCCAGCATCGCCTTTGACCAGCCCTGCGCGGTCGTGGACGGCAACGTCGAGCGCGTGCTGGGCCGGCTCTTCCGAGTGCGTAAGCAGAATTTATGGCGAGCAGCCGGGGAACTGCTGCACCCGCGCCGGCCGGGCGATTTCAACCAGGCCGTGATGGAACTCGGGGCCACGGTCTGCCTGCCAAAAGCGCCGTTGTGCGGCCAGTGTCCGGTTTTTAGCTGGTGCCGAACGCGTGGCGTGGGCACATCGCGTGCCCGGTCGCTCCGGCGCAAGAGATCGATCGCATACCGGCTGATCATTCGCAACCGGACTGTCTTCCTGGTTCGCAGGGATGACCATAAGACCTTGATGCCCGGGATGTGGGAGTTGCCGCAGATGCGACCTGCGGCGGGAGCGGCCGCGCTGCGACTGCGGCACGCCATTACCAACACGGACTACCAGGTCAGCGTCTATCGGACGAGTGCGGCGAACGGTGTGGCGGGGCGCTGGGTGAGGCTCGCCGCCGTCGAACGGCTGCCGCTGACCGGGCTCACGCGGAAAATCCTGCGTCGCGCGAGCCTCATCTAAGGACAAACGGAGGTAGAGGATGCCTGCTTTGACCGCTGGAACAAGCGCGCCGGAGATCAGTCTTTCGAGCACAAAAGGAACGAAATTCTCGCTCGACCAGGCGCTCAAGCGCGGGCCGGTCGTGGCTGCGTTCTTCAAGATCAGTTGCCCGGTCTGCCAGTTCGCGTTTCCCTATCTGGAACGCATTTACAAGGCATATCCGGAGAGTCCAGTCACGATTGTCGGAGTCTCCCAGGACGAAAGGAACCACACGGAAGAGTTCGCGCGCGAGTACGGTATCACCTTCCCCATGCTGCTCGACCCGGAGGACCGCTATCCTGCTTCGAACGCCTATGACATCACTAACGTCCCTTCGATTTTCCTGATCGCCGACGGCGAGGTGAAGTTCTCCATCGTCGGTTGGGACAAGCGCGACATGGAAAAGCTGAGCGCTGAGGTCGCCCGCGCATCGGGCGTGCCGGTCCAGCCGCTGTTCCGCAAGGCAGAGGATGTTCCAGCCTCCAAGGCAGGGTGAGGCTCGCTCAACTGACCCGCGTCGCGGGTCATGGCATGACATCATTGGTTTGCCGTGCGCTCGCTCGGCGTCGGGGGCAACTCACGTCTATTCTCATAACGTAGAATATTGGTTTCTACCTCGCGACATCGGGAGACGGGCCATGCGCAGACTTCCTTTCATCTTTGCGTTGACGATGGCGATTATCCTGGCTGCCGGCGCAGCCGGTAAGACAACCAGCAAGCATAGGCAAGCTCAGCCCGCTGCGAATCCCAACGCTATTCCTGCCGAGGCGCTGGCGGCAATGAAGACCATCGATGCCGAGCGCATCCGCGCGCATGTGAAGTTTCTCTCCGACGATCTGCTGGAAGGCCGCGGGACCGGGCAGCGGGGCGGCGAAATCGCCGCCGCCTACATCGCCACGCAGTTTGCGCTCTATGGCCTTAAGCCCGCAGGCGATAACGGCAGCTATTTGCAGCAGGTTCCGCTGGTCGGCGTCAAAACCCAGCCCGAAAGCACCTTTGCCGCCGTACCGGCGAACGGCGAACCCATGATGCTCCGGCTGGGTGAGGATTACGTCGCCACCAGCGAAACCCAGCAGCCAGTGAGCGACATTGACGCTCCTATCGTGTTTGTGGGCTACGGCATCGAAGCCCCGGAGTTCAACTGGGACGACTACAAGGGCGTGGACCTGCGCGGCAAAGCAGTGCTGATGCTGGTGAACGAGCCGCCCTCGGATGATCCCAACTTTTTCGCCGGCAAGGCCCTGACTTATTACGGCCGCTGGACCTACAAATATGAAGAGGCGCTGCGACGCGGCGCCGTGGCCGCCATCATCATCCACAAGACGGACATGGCCAGCTACGGCTGGGAAGTGGTGCGGAATTCGTGGTCCGGGGAGAATTCCTACTTAATGACCGAAGGCCCGAAGTTGAAAGCAGCGGGCTGGGTTTCTTTCGGGACGGCGCACAGGATTGCCGAAGCGGCCGGGCAGGATCTCGACCAGTGGCTGGCGCGCGCCAACTCGCGCGATTTCCAGCCTGTGCCCCTGCCATTGACCCTCAAGGCGCACCTGGTCAGCAAGGTGCGGTCGTTCACCTCCGCGAACGTGGTCGCCATGTTGCCTGGCTCTGATCCCAAGTTGCGGAACGAAGCTGTGCTTTATACCGCGCACTACGATCATTTGGGGATCCATCCCGAGGCACCCGGCGACAACATCTATAACGGCGCCATGGACAACGGCACCGGATGCGGCATCCTGCTGGAGCTGGCGCGTGCCTACGCGTCGGCCACCAAGCAGCCCAAACGCTCCATTCTGTTTGCCTCGGTGACCGCTGAGGAGCAAGGGCTGCGCGGCTCGGAATATCTGGGCCAACATCCTCCCATTCCGGCGGCCAGGATCGCCCTGGACCTGAACTATGACAACCTGCTGGCCCTCGGGACCGCCGAGGAAGTCTCCGTGCCCGGAGCCGAGCGCACGACTTTCTATCCCGTCGTCGAAGCCACCGCGCGGCAGTTTGAATTGACGATCCGCCCCGATCCCCACCCCGAAAATGGCCACTATTACCGTTCTGACCACTTCAGCCTGGCACGCGTGGGAGTTCCCGCGTTCAGCATCAAGGAAGGGGAGAAATTCAAGGGCCATACTGCGGAGTGGGGGGCTCGGCAGAATCTGGAATACGAGCAGAAGCGGTATCACCAGCCGAGCGACGAGTATCGTCCGGAGATGGATTTCACCGGCGATGCCGTGATGGCCCGCTTCGGCTTCGTGCTGGGGTGGAAAGCCGCCAGCCTGCCCGAGATGCCTGCCTGGCGGCCAGGAGACGAGTTCGAGGCGGCGCGCAAGAAGAGCGAGGCTGCCGCCGGCGCGCGCTAGCCCTATTCCGCAGAGTAACTTACGTAACTTTGGCCCACTCCGCGGTCATGCTACGCTCCTCATAGCGGAACCTGGGTCGGCATCAGCTTGCCCGGTGCGAATCCCTGTTCCGCTTCTCCCGGTAGCGACCTTGGTGGTGACAGCCCAACCACCGGCGCGATGAATTAGCACGCGCTGGATGGCAGCCGTCCGCCGAGGCCCGCGTCGCGGTCAGATATAGCTGGCCGGTGCGGGAGCGCGGTAGGCGTCATCACCTATGCCCCGATTCAAGATCTTCAAGCGCCAGGACCCAGCCGAGCACATTGGGTATTTCAAGCTCGCCAAGTATCTTCCTTCCCTGCCTTTGGACGGGCTGGTTCCGGGTGTCGACAATGTGCGGCATGACGTCTTCCTCAGCCCCAAGTTCACGCAATTGGCGCGGCAGCATCTCTGGCGGCTGATCGTGCAATACGGCGACGTCCAGGAACTCGCTGCCGAAGAAGGGCCAGCACAGTCCCGCCCAGCGTGGGACGCAAGGCCGGTGCGCAAGCCGGAGAACGGCGCCGAACCGGGCGACTTTCGCAAGGCGCTGGCCGAGCTCTATACCGTGGCTTTGAGCCGCGCCAAGGCCGAGGCAAACCTTACCCTCGACCTGCTGGCGCACGTGGCCACGCTGAAGTTCCTCAAGGCTGAGCTGCTGGGACAGTTCAACCAGGTGCTGGACCGCGTGCGCGCCCGCGTCAACGAGGACATGAAAGGCTCGGTTCCGGCGCACGGCCACGCCTTGCAGGAACGCTTCGCCCGCTTGCAGGTCGGGAAGAAGATGGTGCTGCGCAAGGTCGGCGAAGAACTGTTCCAGATGCAGCGCGACCTCGAGAAGGAGCTGCTGGCGCGCCGGCGGCGCTCGCTGTTCGGCGACGAGAGCGCAGGCGTCTACGAGATCTTCCTGAATCGGCTGCTGTTCACCGAGGAGGGCCGCGACGATTATTTGAATGCCGAGCACTACGTGATGCTTGGCAACTACGAACGCGATCCCGACCGCTTCTTCGCCATTCTGGAGATCGCGCGCCTGTTCCTGAAATCGCTCGAACTCGA
>Ga0187782_10000398_pt1 | contig 28975 bp, 26 predicted proteins | sample 0715_SJ02_MP15_2_FD_132454 | JGI IMG/M metagenome (GOLD analysis project Ga0187782, IMG submission 132454) | Tropical peat soil microbial communities from peatlands in Department of Meta, Colombia - 0715_SJ02_MP15_20_MG | ecosystem: Environmental > Terrestrial > Soil > Wetlands > Peat | place... | reverse complement strand
CGGGCAGCAGACGGACGGTTGACGGATGATCCCACGCGGTGTCCCCGCACCGCCTTGCGGCCAACGCCCGAGGAATGTGTGGCGGTGTGCACCTTCGCCCGGGCGCACCCGCTCATGGGCTACAAGCGTCTCACCTGGGACATGGTCGACCGCGACATCGTCTATCTGCGGCCAAACCAAGTGTACCAAGTGTTGCAGAACGCCAACCTGCTCGCACGCCGTCCACCGCTGATGCTCGATCCGCTGCGGCGGCCGATACCTCCAGATCGCCCCGATCAGGTGTGGCACATCGATCTGATGTACCTCTATGTCCGGCCGCGCTACTACTATCTCGTGGACATCCTCGACGGCTACAGCCGGTACCTCGTGCATTGGAAACTGAACCTGACGATGCAGGCAGACCTGGTGATGCTGGCCGTGCAAGAAGCATTGGACACCCTTCAGACTCGTCAGCCCGGTGAACCGCGGATCGTGCACGATCACGGCAGCCAATTCGTCAGCCGCGAGTGGCGGACGTTCATCACGCTCGCCGGTGCCAGCGACATCAAGACCCGCGTGGCACATCCCGAGTCGAACGGACTCCTCGAGCGCGTGCACCGCACCCATCGGGAAGAGGGCTTGATCGACGAAGACCTCACCGACTACGCGCAGGCGATCGCTGCCCTCATGCGGTGGCATCACTACTATAATAACTACCGGCCCCATTCTGCCCTGCGCTACTTGCGGCCGGTCGACTACTATCGTGGCAACCCGGAAGCGCGGCTGGCCGAGCGACGACAGAAGTTACAGCACGCTCTGATTGCACGTCAGAGGTATTGGCAAGGCGAAGACGAGGTCCAATCCGAGACCGCGGGAGGGTAGAAACCCTCAGTTAATTTCGAGACCGTTTTGTCTCATTCTCAAATGGGCAGGACAGCGGCCGTCAGCTATCGGGCAGCCTAGTCTTTACCCGAACCGGTCTCTCACCGGCTGGTCGATGTGGACTTGTGCGAGTAAAACCCGTTCTAATCCCTCACCTCCTCTGCGGGTCTCCCGCTATCTGGGTGCACCTGGACTGAGTGTTCGAATTCAGTGGAATACGCACATGCATCCGGACTTCCTCGTTTGCCGCTTCCCTGCTGCAGTTAGCCACCCGAAATTGAACCACATTGTTGGCGTTGTTGAATGTCGGAAATAGGACGCGTCGGTGACGTTCCTGTTGAGTTGGAAGATTGGTTCGTACTCGGGGTGGGGGACGGTCATCTCCTTCCACCCCTGTGGACGCGCAGTCACCGCACCCGCGGCGCCATGGCTTTGATCAGCTCGCCGGCGAGTTCAATCGAGTCGATGGTGGGCAGAGTCTGATTGCTGAGTGTGAACCCGCTGAATCCCGCGTTGATGTACTTGCCAAGCAGTTCGACGGCTTGAGGAATCGTGGCTGTGACGACCATCGAGCGGCGTGCGGTTGGAATCATCTCGAGTACAGACGCAGCGTCGCGTTCGCTCTCGACCAGAACAAGCCCGATACCGACGGTCAGAAGCACCGTCGACGGGTCTCGCCCCTCAGCCTCGCAGTGGCGTTCGAAGATGTTCTTCTTCCTCGTAAGGTCCTCCAGATTGCCGCCGAACCAGTGTCCGATGTCGCCATGCCGAGCGAGCAGTCGAAGGGTCCGTTTCTCTCCGCCGCCACCGATGAGAATCTTAGGCCCGCCAGGTTGGATGGGCCGCGGACTGTTCAGCGCATGCTCGATCCGGTAGTACCGCCCTTGGAACGACGGGCGTTCCTCCCTGAACATGCGCTTGATGATAGTCAGGGCCTCGTCGAGTCGATCCATCCGCGCGCGGGTGGACGGAAACTCAAAGCCGTAACCGACATGCTCTGATTCGTTCCAAGCCGCTCCGATGCCCATCACCGCGCGGCCCTTCGAGATCACATCCAGCGTGGTCGCCATCTTCGCAAGCAAGGCCGGATTTCGGTACGTGACTCCTGTCACGAGGGTCCCGAGCCTGATATGTGAAGTGCTGGCAGCCAGCGCACCGAGCGTCGTATAGGCCTCGAGCATTGGATCGGCCTCCGTGCCTACTACGCCGATCTGATAGAAGTGGTCCATCACCGTGATGAGATCAAAACCCGCCCGCTCTGCCGCCTGAGCGCTCTTGACGACGCGATTAAAGAGGCCTTCGTTAGGCACCCCGGGGAACGTGAAGTTGGGCATGTGAAACCCGAAAAATGTCGGCATATTTTGGAATACGCGCGGAATCTGCTCTTGCATTCCGTGGGCCGTCCTGGAGGATCCCCCATCGCTTCCCTCGGGCCAAACAGGTGGCCCACCACGCCGGCGTCGATCCGTCGATCGTGCAATCCGGAGAGCAGCACCACCAGGAGCACATCGGCAAAGGGGGCAGCCCGCTGCTTCGCACCCTCCTGGTAGAAGCGGCCCATCTCGCGCCCGGTGGGACTCCGGCCCCCTCAATCAATTCTACGCCTGCAAGGCGCAGGAGGTCGGGCCCCGCAAAGCGATCATCGCGCTGGCCCGAAAACTTCTCATCGTGGCGTGGCGCATGTTGCAGACCGGTGAGGTCTACCGAGCGGCAAGAACGATGACGGTAATCGCAAGCACCGCGAGTTGCAGACGAAGAGCCAAATCCAGATGGCGTCAATGCTGTCGGCTCAGGATCCGACCTGCGCCATCCGACGGCTCAGAGCACGCGCCAAGAGACTGGAGGGGCTGAAGAGCCGACGGCGAACGCTCGTTTCAGCTTGACTTCAATCACAGGTGGAAATTCCGGTCTATATGCAGAAAGCCGGGTACAATCCAACGGCGTCGCTGACGTTCTTCGAGCGGCTCGAGGCCGCCGATAAAACGAGAGCCAACATCCTCTCGCATGCCTTCGAGGATCACCCGGACACGCCCGCGCGGATCGCGGCCCTCGACGTCGAACTTCGCCAGATAGGATACGACGTGCCGGCCCCGACGACTACCCCGGCGCGGCTCGGCCCCAGCCCTGCGCCGGCGCGCTCCGCGCCGCAGCCCGGCTCATCCACCGGGCCGAACGAGCAAAACCGGTAACGAACGCGGCGTGAGAACGACCGTCGTTCGCGGGTTAGTCTACCGCAGCCAGCCGACTGCCCGGTGCGGCGGCATCACCGCGTCTGTTCGGCTACTATGGTAGCGACGGACGATTCGCGAAGGAGTGAGGGGCGATGGCCCTCGGACGTGAACTGCTAATCTATGTGAACGGGAAGATCCTGCCGCGATCCGAGGCTCATGTCTCGGTGTTCGACGCGTCGTTCCAGTCGGGCGATGCCGTCTGGGAGGGGCTGCGCCTCTATGACGACGTTGTCTTCAAACTCGACGAGCACTTGGATCGACTGTACCGGTCGGCGAAAGCGCTGGAGATCACCATCCCGACCGATCACGCGGAGCTCGCCGAGGCCGTCCACGCTACGCTGCAAGCCAACGAGTTTCACGACGAAGTCCACATTCGTCTCATGGTGACCCGCGGTGAACGGCGAACGTCAGGTATCAATCCTCAAAACATCGGCGGCCCGCCGGCCGTTGTGATCATTCCGGAGTTCAAGCCTGTGCCCGAAATCCCCCAGGGCATCCGCTTGCGGACGGTCGGGATCCGCCGTCCGGAGCCGGACGTGCTCGATCCGGGCATTCACAGCGCGAACCAATTGAACAGCGTCCTCGCGAAGCTTGAGGCCAACCGCGCCGGGGTCGACGGGGCCCTGATGCTGGATCGGAACGGGTTCGTCGCGGAAACCGATACGTCAAACATATTCATGGTTCGCGCCAACGCGCTCGCCACCCCCCGAGCAACCGCGTGCCTGCACGGAATCACTCGACGCGTCACGTTCGACCTAGCGCGGACGAGCGGAAGGGAGACGCGCGAGGGCGATCTCTCGTTATTCGACTTCTACTCTGCCGACGAAGTGTTCACGACCGGCACAGTGCAGGAGCTGGTTCCGGTCGTGGAGATCGACGGTCGCGGAATCGGATCCGGGACGCTGGGGCCGGTGACCGCCGAGCTTCTCGCGGCCTACCGCCGAGCCGTGCGGTCCGAGCCCCACCCGCTTCGCGCGGCGCGAGGGTGACCCGACGCGTCCGCCGTCAGAGAGCCTTCCACCCAAACTTCTTGAGGTCGATCCGCCCCGCCCGACTGAACCGCACGCCCTCGCGCATGAGAAGCGTCTCTATAACCTGCTGGAGACAACGGGGATGACGGTCTTCGTGGTGAATGCGGCGCATATGAAAGCCGTCCCGGGCCGGCCTCTCCAAGCGTTAGCATCCAAGTGTGCTTGATGAAGCAATACTGTCTACACCATCGTGATGGAGTCCCGATCGAAGATCGTTTGCACCCACGGCAATTTCCATTCCCAATGGGCAAATTCTCGCTTCGTCGCCGGCAAGCGGCACGGGGGACGATCGGGGGCCGCCGCCCGTTTGTCGAGATCCCGAGAGCGGAAGGCATGCCCGATGGGATGACCGTGGATGCCGATGGCTGTGTCTGGGTGGCGGTCCTAGGTTACAAGGGGCTTTCGACAATCATGATCTATTATCGGAGTTACGGGCCAAAGGAAGGGGACGCGCTCAAGAAGTCGGCATGTGGGGGGGGCGAATCGGATGCGAGAGTTTATTCGCAACCAGTTGCCTGTCATTCTGAAGTTCCTGGGAATTGCCGTCCTCGTGATCGCAGCTTATGCGTGGACTATGGAACATGCCTCCTGGATGATCAACATTGCCACCGGGATTGTCCTCGTTCTGTTCTGTCTACTCGCGGCAATCCCGTGGGGGCGTCAATGAAGCTGCTTGCGTGTCTCCTCGTTCTCGCCTTCCTTGTTCCTCCCGTCGCGGCGCAGAACGACTTAGGAAGTTCGGTCTTTCAGCTCTCGACGGTTACAATGGCGATCGTGGGCGGTGGGGGCGGGGGACTAGCTTCTTTATCACTGGTGGAACCCAGCTACGCGGACCCTGCGGCGGCCTGTCACTAGATCGCTCGGGTGAATTGTCGTTCGGGCGTCTATGATCTCGAAACGCCACCAATCGGGACCAGCCGAACTTCGGAAACTTCCGGACCACCTCTCGGGCCTTATTTCGGTGCATCTCTGAACGTTAGCATTCAGATGTGCTTGATGAAGCAATACTGTCTACGCCATCGTAATCGCGCGGTCCGGTATGGTCCGATTCCTCCGAAGTGAACCCTACGACGGCCTTCAACTACTCCGCGACCGAGGCAAAGAGGCCCGTGAAGGTCTGGAGGTTGGCGAGACCTTAGGCGTACAGAGTCGCAGCGTACGTGGGCTAAAACAGCTCGCGGCCTAATCGATCGACTTGCGAGAAAGACCCGCAAGTTGCCACACGAACTCGTTCGCGACCCTGCCGATGACGCCGCCAGGGCTCAGTCTTTTCTGCCGTCGATCTGGGGGAAGGGGGCGGCCGTCGTAGGTCTCAGTGAGTGGGCTGGCGCGCGAGATACAGGCTTGAGCCCTGACGCCGTACCCCGCGTCACACTTCCGGCCTTTCGGGCTCTCGCGGCCGCCAGGACATCCTGAGCATCAGTGGCTGCCTCGGCCTCCGCGATTCCCTCAAGGAGGAAAGGCGGTGCCGCATTCTCTTGTCTCAAAAAGAGATTCTTTTGGGTCGGGCCGGTTACTCCCTTTTTTGCGGACGAACGTTCACCAACCCGGCATGGGGGAACCAATACCGTCATGGTGATTGCTAGATCGTCATTACCGTCTTACAGTACCTGGGTCAGTTCCGAGGTGGTAGAAGCCGCCGGGTTGTCGGCCACCCCATCACGAGGTGCACGCGGCGAGGCGGTTGATTCCCTCTGGATGAGCCGGGTTTCGAGGACAACGGTCTCGGGCCGGCCTTCCTCGCCTCTGATGCGAGCCAAAAGTAGTCTCCCGGCGGTTGCACCAAGTTCGAGTACCGGCTGGGCAATTACAGTGAGCGTTGGAACCGTCACAGTGGCCCATTCTGCATCGTCGAAGCCGATGAGGGAGAGATCATCGGGCATCTTCAACCCGCTATGCCGAACAGCATCAAGCACGCCGAGTGTCATCAGGCTGTCCGTCGTGATGATCGCAGTCGCTGGGCGGCTGCGCATGAGAACAGCGAGTGTGTGTACCGCCGCGGAATCGCGTGTGTACTCGGTGCGGCGGACGAGATCCGGATCAACGGCGATGCCCGCGGCCTGGAGACCGTCGAAGTAGCCCCAATAGCGCGCGATCGAGGGTTTCAGCTCGGACAGCATTTTACTTCTGGCCGCATCGCTGGTGTTCGGACGCGCTCGTTCCAACCCGATTGGCAGCGCGGTCGGTCCTGTGTTGCCCACGACGGCGATGCGTTCGTGGCCGAGATGAGCCAGGTACCTCACAGCCCTCTCTACCGCTGCCTCGCTGTCAACCACGACCGCGTCTGCCGCGACGCCGCGCGCCCGTCGGTCGAGCAAGACGACGGGCAGTCCCCGACTAACAAGCTGGTTGAGATGGTCGCCTTCCTCCGAGGACGCCGGTGCCACGATCAGGCCGTCGACCCGCTTTTCGAACATGACCCTGACGGCGTTGCGCTCGTGCGATGGGTCCTCGTTGGTGTTCGCGAGAACGACCTCCCACCCCTCGGCCTGTACGATGTCGGTAATACCTCGCACGGCACCGGCGAAGAATGGAAGCTGGATGTCTCCAACGACGACGCCGATCGTCCTGGTCCTGCCAGACGACATACTTCGTGCCAGGCGGTTGGGGCGATAGCCGAGAGCCTCAGCCGCGGCGACAACCCGTAGCCGAACCTCGTCGCTTACCGGGCCGTAGCCACCCAGAACCCGAGCCGCGGTGGCCTTCGAAACGTGGGCGGCGGCGGCCACATCGGCGACCGTCGGCTCATTCAGCCGCCTGCGGCGCTTGGCTTTGTCGTAGCTTGTCATCAACTCTGGCCCTTTCTATGTGTCCGCTTGTCCTTGTGCCGGGGCCGCTCAACTCGCCTACAGTACGCCGCTAACGGTGATACCGGACTCAGGACTCAATCTTAGTATAGAGTTGTTGTCAATCCTTCCGCCGTGTAGTCCTATAGGGCGAGGCAGCTGTCGAAAGCGCCCTTTCCGGTCAGGCGATAAGGAATCCGGCGGCCAATAGATTGAGCCGCCGCTGGCACTTAGGGGGGGTCGTGGTCCGACGGCCGACCGTCGACCGCCTTGACACAAACCGGCGTTTGTGAGATGGTTCATTGAGACCGGTCTCAGAGGAGGGCCGTCGATGATATCAACTCCCACGAAGCCCATTCCCGCCAACTATGAGGCAGCTCTTCGGACCGTCGTGGCCCAAGCACCCGATGTTGAGAGTTTCGCGAGGCGCGTGGGCGAGCGCGGCCTGAGGAACGTGTTCCTTGTTGGGTCGGGCGGTTCGCTCGCCGGTTTTTACCAGTTGCAGTTCATCCTCGATCAAGGCGGGCGCGGTCTATCCACGTATCTCATGTCCAGCGGCGAGTTCAACGTCCGTCGGCCCGTCAACCTGGGACCCGATTCCTTGATGGTCGTCGTGTCACACCGCGGCCAAACCCCTGAGACCGTGGAGGCCGCCAGGATTGCCCGCCGGGCCGGCGCGTCCGTGCTCGCCATCACTCGTGATGCGGACAGTCTCCTCGCTGGGGTGGCGGACGATCGCTTCGTCTACGAGAGGGACGAAGTGGTTGTCGATGCCAAACTTATCCTGCTGGCTATTCTCGGTACCTCCTTAGTCGACCAAGCCGGCGCCGCCCCTGATCCGGTAGGCGTCCGGCGTGCGTTCAATGCACTACCGGCGGCTCTCGTAAGCGCTATGCGCGAGCGGGAGGATGCGAACCGCGCGACTGCTGAACGGTTGAAGGACGAGCCAATCATCTATGTCCTCGCGTCTGGACCCAGTTATGGCATAGCCTATTCGTTTGCTATGTGTACCCTGCAGGAAGCGCAGTGGATGCACGCGGCAGCGTACAACGCCGCCGAGTTCTTTCACGGCGCCTTCGAGGTGATTGACGAGAACGTCGCGGTCATTGTGCTGCTCGATGAGTCCGAGGCGCGCCCGTTGGCCGAGCGGGCATGCTCATTCGTCCAACGGTACTCGAAGAAGGTCACGACGATCGATACGCGCGACCTCCTGTTGCCTGGGATCGAGACTCCACAGCGTGCGTTGATCAGCCCAATCGCGCTGGGCACCGTGATGTTCCGGTTGACTGCGCACTTCGCGGCGGTGCGCGGTCGCAGCTACGCCGACCGGCGCTACATGTTCAAAGTTCCCTACTGATGCGCATCCTGGGCGCCGGCGACAACATTGTTGACTGCTATGTCGATCTGGGGCTCCTCTTCCCAGGTGGAAACGCGGTCAATGTCGCGGTTGCGGCGCGACGGAGTGGCGCCGACGCAGCGTACGTGGGCGTCCTCGGCGACGATGAGGCCGGCCGACTCATCATGGAGGCGCTGCGATCTGAAGGTGTGGGGACCGAATGCACGCGGGTTGCGCACGGGTCGAATGCATGGGTCGAGATCCACCGGCATTCGGGAGACAGGGTGTTTGGGGCCTCCTCGCTGGGCGTGTCTCCCTTTCGCTTGAATGACGAGGAGCTCGCCTACGCGGCGGAATTCGATACCGTGCACCTGTGCGCCGGCGGCTTCCTGGAGGAAGATGTGCCGGCGGTAGCCGAGGTATCGGCCGTGTCTTTTGATTTCAAGGTCCGGCGCGAACGTGACTACGTTGATGCCCTGCTCCCCCACGCCGAGATCGCGTTCTTCTCAGCAAGCGATCTGAATGAGAGTTCCAGTATCGCCCTCCTTGAGAGGGCGACCCGGCTGGGTGCGCGCATGGCGATAGCGACTCGCGGACCGTTGGACGCCCTTGCATTCGATGGCCGGCATCTGTGGCGCCAAGCACCTCTTGCGCGAGAGGTCATCGACACTCTGGGAGCGGGAGACTCCTTTATCGGGCGCTTCATCGTAGGATATCGGGCAGGTGAAGACCTCGCAACCACGCTGCACGCGGCCGCCGAGGCTGCGGCGGCGACATGCGCGGTCTACGGTGCCTTCGGGCACGGCCGTCCATACCGTGACATCGGCGGCACCAAATCGGTGCAGGCGCCGTCGGTAACTGCCGAACCATCTCCTTAGCACTTGTTAACACTTGGCGAGGATAATAGCGGGATAGAAGAGAGGAGGGGGGGTATGGATCGAACCGCGTCGCTCCGAAGACGCAGATGGAGCTTGATTGCGACCTTGCTGGTGTTCGTTCTCGTGGGTACGTGCTCTTCGGCGGGTCTGGGGGCGTCGGCATCGACAGGGAGCAAGCTTTCGGGGAGCATTGTCTTCCTTGAACGTTGGCCCGAGCCTCAGTACGCGCCTTTCTGGAAGAAAATCGTGGCCGACTACCTGGCGCTGCATCCAAACGTGCGCATCGACCACCAAGCGATCGCCGACCAGCCCTACAAGGACAAAATTCGCGTCCTGACGGCGGCGGGCCAGCTTCCCGACATCTACTTCAGTTGGGCCGGTGACTTCGCGAACAAGTTTGTCCGGGCTGGCCTGGCTGCCGATCTTACACCTTACATGCGCAACACGCCCTGGGGAAACAGTCTCGCGCCCGCCGCGGTGGACGCGTGGACCCATGGCGGCAAGATCTATGGGGTTCCGATCAGTGTCGACGCCAAGGTGTTTCTGTATAACACGAAGATCTTCGCCAACAACGGGCTACAGGTCCCGAAAACGATTGATGCGCTCATCACCACCTGCGATACGCTTAGGAGCAAGGGCATCGAGCCTATCGCGTTCGGCAACAAAGACGGCTGGGCCGCCATTCACTATATGACCTCCCTTAACCCCAAATATGTCCCGAGAGCCACGCTGGACAAGGATTTCGAACCCTCGACCGGGGAATTCACCGATCCCGGATATGTCGCCGCACTGAATGAGTTTTCAATGATCAACAAGCACTGCCTCACCCAAGGGGCCAATGGAATCGACTACACCGTGGCGCAGGCAGAGCTGATGCAGGGCAAAGCGGCGATGTACTACGGCCAAACAGTCGAGTTTAAGACGTTCACTCGCGCAGGCGGCGCGCCGGCCAGCTTCGCCAATAACTGGGATTTCTTCCCGATGCCGCCCGTACCGAATGGACGGGGTGATCAGAATTTGCTCACCGGCGCCCCGGACGGGTTTATGATCAATGCGAAGTCCAAGCATATCGACATTGCGGTCGATCTCCTGAAGTTCATCACCGACAGGCAGAACGCAGAGGCATTCACGAAGACCTTGGGCCGGTTGAGCTCGGTGGCGGGCACGGCTACCTCAGCCAATGCGTTTCCGCAGCTCATCAAGGCGCTGCGCGTCATTAACAGCGCGAGCGGGATGAATATCTGGCTTGACACGATTCTCCACATCGACATCGCCAACGCCTATTTGAACGGGCTGGAAGCGATGCTCAATGGTACGAAGACCCCCGACCAAATTATGCAGGATGTTCGAGCGGCAGCGGCAAAAGTGAGGGCGAATCCCTAGCGGCTCTCTTAGGCCCGCCGGGCAGATCCTTGCCCGGCGGGCCCCTTCGGAGAGGTCAATGAGCGTCATCGCGAAGCGTGTCCGGGCGTTATCCGGCTGGCTCTACGTCCTGCCGGCGCTCATTCTGGTCGCCGTATTCGTCTACTACCCCGTCGTGGAGAACTTCCGATTGAGCACGTTCCAATGGAACGCGTTCTCAACGCACCCCCGGTACGTTGGACTCGGCAATTATGCAGGCCTGATGGCCGATCCGGTCTTTTGGCGGGCCATCTTCAACAATATCGCGTACGCCATCGTGTCGGTCATTTGGCAAGTTGGGTTCGGGCTCGTCTTGGCCGCGATCCTCGAAGAAACGGTCCGAGCGAGGCTTCGGGCGTTCCTACGGACCGTCTACTTTATCCCGGTCACCATTTCCATTACCGTCACAGGGCTGCTGTTTCAGTTTCTCTACCACCCCCAGTTCGGCCTCGTGAACCGGGTTCTGGTGATACTCGGACACCCGCAGTGGACACATTCGTGGCTCGGGGAGGAGGCGACCGCGATCTGGGCGATCATCGGAATGAGCCAGTGGCAATCCGTTGGCTACGTCATGGTGCTCCTCACCGTCGCGATGCAGAAGATTCCGCGAGAGTTCTACGAGGCCGCCTATATTGATGGAACAACCAAAGTGCAGGCGTTCTTTCTCATCACGGTGCCGTTACTGCGTGAGATGACGACCCTCATGATGATTCTCACGATTTCCGGGGCCTTCCTCGTGTTCAATGAGGTAAAGGTCATGACGGACGGCGGCCCCAACAACGCGAGTCAAGTCCTCGGCACCTGGCTCTATCGGTCGGCCTTTCAAAACGATCAGATGGGGTATGCGTCCGCGATCGCCACCGTGATCTTCATTCTTACCTTCGGCGCCGGAGTCGCGCAGCTCTGGGGCGTCCGCGGGAAGCAGGTGGAATTTTAGGACATGGCGGTCAGGTCTGCCGTCCCTGAAAGCCACGGCGAACTCGCCGGAGCGCACCCGACGCCCCTTGTTGTGCTGGCGAGCCTTGGCAGAATGGCGATGCTCACCTGTCTCGTGCTTGTCATCGTGTACCCGTTGGTCTGGATGTGCCTCGCCGGTTTCAAGTCGACCGCGGAGTTGTTCGGCGATCCGTGGGGACTGCCGGGCGCCTTGCGGATCGAGAACTATGTCACGGCGTGGAACCAGGGAGTCGTACGCTACCTTTTCAACAGCGCGTTCGTTACGACCGCCTCGATCTTCGGCGTCGTCCTCCTCGGCGCGTGGGCCGCCTATGGGCTGACCCGGCTCCACCTGCCGTTCGCTACGCCGGTTCTGTTCTTCATTCTCGGGGGCATGATGCTCGCCCCCGCCGTAGCGCTCATCCCGCTGTTCAGACTGCTCCAGGCGCTCGGGATCTATGACACGTATTTCGCGCTGATCGTTCCCTACGTCGCCTTTCGTCTGCCCTTTATCACCTTCCTCATTCGGGCATATGTGGTGACGCTGCCGATGGAACTCGAGGACGCGGCGGTCGTCGATGGCGCCAGCCGCTGGCAGATTTTCTGGAACGTCATCGTGCCGCTCTCGCGGCCGATCTTGATATCGGCCGCGCTCCTGCAGGCGCTGTTCGCCTGGAACGAGTTTCCATTTGCGCTGGTGTTCATCAACAACGACAATCTGAAAACGCTGCCGGTCGGCCTGCTCGACATGCAGGGCCGGCTCATCACGGATTGGCCGGTGCTCCTCGCCGCCCTCACGATGGCGTCGGTACCGATGATTCTGTTGTTTATCGTCGGTCAGCGCCAGTTTATTCGTGGACTCGCCGAGGGCTACGGGAAGTAAGGACTGCCGAGCGAGTGCCACGGAAAGCGTGCGGGGGGGCTACTTTGAACGATAAGAGCCAATGGGGAGGTCAGCCACTTTCGCGTTTTCCGAAGAAGGCGACCGCTGCCCTGTAAGTGATCGTCCCATCCCCCCGAAGATAAGACAAGTATGGAGGGACCCGTCCCCTCGGTCGCAGCCTCGAAGGTAAATCGAACCCCTTCGCATGAAGACTTCGCACGATGCGCAGGTTGCCTAGGTCTAGCGGGCATCTAACCCTCGGCTGGCAGACCCCGGGTGCCTGTTGTGAAGCTGTTCGCGGCCTAGCACTCGCGGTCAGCGATCAACGCGGCCTCTTTTACCCGTTCGCAGCATTCTCAGCGCGTCGCAGTCTATCTCGCGACCGCTGCGAGGACATTCGACGTTGACCATGAAGCCGAACGCTCCCACGCCGAGCGAGTGTCGGCGGCTTGTCACGGTCTTCCCTCGGTACGGCAGGCCACCGTCCGCGACTAGCGCACGACGTGTTCAGGCGAGGAGCACCTCGCGCCGGTACCGCCAAAAGCGCCCCCGCTACCAGTCGTATCCTCCAGGGCGGGCTGCAGAGGTAGCAGGCCTCAGGCGACCTCTCTTCCAAGTACCCCCAGGGCTCTCCCAGGCTGCAGGGACCAGCCAAACTTCGGAAACGAGCTTCCGGAGCACCTCCCGGGCCTATTTTGCTGCATCTCCAAGCGTTAGCATCCATGTGTGCCTAACGAAGCAATATTGTCCATTCCATCGTGGTGGGATCGGCCGGAACGTTGGCGAGTGAAGCCGGCGCCGAACCGTGCACGTGTCGAGGGGACACAGGACCCAAAGGAGGGGCTCCAAATCCTGGGAGGGCTTCCCTGCTATGAGCGCTTCCCGTCGCTGTTCCGACGCTTGAATCACTTCGTCTAAGGCGTCCATCCGCCGAGCTGATGTCCCGACCCAAAACGTTCGCAGCCCTCGGATCCCTCTGAACGGTTGCCATTCTCACCAGACGGCGCTGTACCGTTGTGAGAGAAGGCAGCGATGCGCGCCTGCACGGTTTGATAATGTATACTCTTGGTCCTTCCACTTCATCACTATTCCCATGTCCGCGAATTAGATGGCCAGCGTGAGGACGCGATGGCTCGGCTCGAATCGGCGTGGTTCTCCACCGCCGAACAGGGGATGAGATGAGGCGGCGTGGCCGGCCGCGGTTCCTACTCGGATGTTGGATGGAGATTGAGTTTGCATGGAGCCGCGCTTCGCGCGGCTCCATGCAACGCGAGAATCTTGTGGCGCCGGAAGTGCGTCCCGGCGGCGAAGCCCAGGACGCCGAGCGTGGACCGTGTGCTAAACTCTCCTATGGATATACGCCGTCTATGCGTCATAGCTCGAGTCGATGAAGGCACTCCTGCCCCCGGAGGGACCTAGATGCCATTGTGTGTCACATTGCCGCGCACCTCGAGGTCACGATGACCCCTACCGTGCCAGCCTCGTGCGACGGCGCGTCCGTGAACGTGAGCTTTGTCCAGCTGGGCGCGGTGAAGATGGTCGTGCTGGGCATCGTCCAGGGCATCACGGAGTTGCTGCCGATCAGTAGTACGGCCCACCTTCGAGTCGTGCCCGCGCTGCTTGGATGGCCGGATCCGGGCTCGGCGTTCTCCGCCGCGATGCAACTTGCGAGCCTGCTGGCGGTGGTCACGTTCTTCGGCCGAGATATCGTGACGATCACGAAAGAAGCGCTCGCGGCTCTGCGGCGTGCCGCGCCGCAGGATCATTCCCTCCGGATCGCCGCCGGGATCGTGATCGGCACCATTCCGATCGGCCTCGCGGGGTTAGCGCTGCGCAGGACGCTGAACGCCTGTGACTCGCCCGTACGAAGCCTCGGGATCGTCGGCTGGGCCTGCGTGCTCATGGGGGTCCTGCTCGCGGCGGCCGAGCTCTACGGCCAGCGCGGACCCGGCGGGAAGCGCCGGTGGGATCAACTCACGCTCAGGGACTGCGTGTACGTGGGCATCGCCCAGGCATTCGCGCTGGTCCCCGGCGTGTCCCGGTCGGGCTCGACCCTGACCGCAGGACTGGGACTCGGGATGGAGCGTGCGACGGCGGCCCGATTCTCGTTCCTTCTGGGGGTCCCCGCAATCGTCTTGGCTGGCCTGTTCGAGCTATGGACGCTCCGCAAGGCCGGACTCACCGGCCACGGCTGGGAGTTGCTCGCCATCGGGGTGCTCTCCGGCAGCGTCGCCTCGTACGCTGCGATCTGGGGACTGGTGCGCTACCTCGAACGGCACACCAGCTGGGTGTTCGCATGGTACCGCGTCGTCTTGGGGATTGGCCTGCTCGTGGGTGCGGGTGCGGGGTGGTTCCGCTAGAGGTTCAACTCCCTGAACGTGCCCGTGACCATGTAGATCACGCGCTCGGCGATGTTGGTGGCATGATCGCCCATCCGCTCCACGGCCTGTGCCGCCATCAAGAGATGGGTGGCGCGCTGGATGGTCTTGGGATCCTCGATCATGTCGGTCAGCAACTCCCGGAACACCTGGCTGTACAGGTGGTCCACGTCATCGTCCGAGGCGGCCATGTGCTCGGCGAGTGCCACGTCACGGCGGACGAAGGCGTCGAGCCCTTCCCGAAGCATCTCGCGGACCATATCCGCCATGCGCGGGATATTGACGAGCGGCCTGAGGAGCGGCTCTGCGGCCATCCGCCGCACCATCCGGGCAATGTCCTCGGCGTGATCCCCCATCCGCTCCAGATCGACCGTCATCGCCCAGATGGCGGCGATCGTCCGCAGGTCCTTCGCCATCGGCTGCTGCGTCGCGATCAATCGCATGCAGCGTTCTTCCAGCTCGAGGTGCAGCGTGTCGATGACGTCATCGGCGGCGATGACCTCGTCGGCAAGCGCCACGCTGCGCGAGCGTAGGACATCGATCGAACGCCGTACCGCGTCCTCGACGAGGGTCCCAAGTCGCAGCAGATCGTCGCTAAGTTGCCGCAGGGCCTGGTCGAACGACTCCCGGGTCACGCCCATTGGTTTGGCGCACACCCATTTCGCTCCTGCCTTCGGTGTCCGCGCCCGCGCGGACGTCGCCGGGCGGGAGCGCAGTGACCCAAATCGGTCACGTTATCCGAATCTACCGGTGATGTAATCCTCCGTACGCCGGTCACTGGGACGCGTGAACATTTCGGACGTCGCGCCGACCTCGATAAGCTCACCCTGGAGCATAAACGCCGTAATGTCCGAGACGCGGGCGGCCTGCTGCATGTTGTGTGTGACGATTACGACGGTCAGCGTTTCCCGCAGCGTCCGGGCGAGTTCCTCGATCTTGAGCGTGGAGACGGGGTCGAGCGCGGAGGCCGGCTCGTCCATCAGCAGCACCTCGGGCTCGACGGCCAACGCCCGTGCGATGCACAACCGCTGCTGCTGGCCGCCCGACAAGCTGGTTCCGGGCTTTCCGAGCGAGTCCTTGACCTCGTCCCACAGCACCGCGTGGCGTAGACTGCGTTCGGCCATGTCGCGGAGCAGCCGCCGGTCGCGCACGCCGGTGAGCCGCAGGCCGGCAACCACGTTGTCATAGATCGACATCGTCGGGAACGGGTTCGGCCGCTGAAACACCATACCGATCCGCCGTCTGACCGCCACCGGATCGACCGCCGGACCGTAGATGTCCTCCCCGTCGAGCAATACACTGCCCGTCATGCTCGCTCCGGGCACCACTTCGTGCATCCGGTTGAGGCACCGAAGAAAGGTGGATTTTCCGCATCCAGATGGCCCGATGATCGCCGTGATGCGATTCGCCGGGATACTCATCGAAAGCCCCTTGACCGCATGCGTCTCGCCAAAGTAGGCATGCAGGTCCTGGACGGCGACGCGTTCCCCGGAGACCCCAGCGGCTCTGACGCCCGCGAGACCCGAGAGTGCATCACTTACGATCGCGCTGGGCACATCCATCCGTCTACCTCCCCTTCGCGTACCGTCGGCGTCCGGCGGTTCGAGCCGCCACGTTGAGCACAAGCGTGAGCATCATCAGCACGAGCGCCGCTGCCCACGCCTGGCGGTGCCAGTCATCATACGGTGAAATCGCGTAGTTGTAGAGTTGGACCGTCATCGATGCGATCGGCTGGTCCATCCGGAAAGACCAGAAGGGGTTGTTGAACGCCGTGAACAACAGCGGCGCCGTCTCTCCCAAGATGCGCGCGACGGCGAGCATGATGCCCGTCAGCACGCCAGCGGTCGCCGTTCGCAGCGTCACCCGCAACGCCGTGACGCGCCACGGGATCCCCAGTGCGTACGAGGCCTCGCGCAGCGACGCTGGCACGAGCTTCACCATTTCCTCGGTCGTCCGCATTACCAGCGGGATCATCATGACCCCTAGCGCTATTCCGCCGGCAATCCCTGAGAAATGCCGTGCCGGCACGACGACAAGCGCATAGATGAAGACGCCGATCACGATGCTCGGAATACCGTTCAGCACGTCCGCAGTGAACCGAACCCACCACCCGAAGCGTCCACCGCCCAGCTCGGAAAGGTACAGGCCCCCGAAAATCCCGATCGGAATCCCGACGCACGATGCGAGCGCCACCAACAAGAGCGTGCCAACGAGGGCGTTGGCCATGCCGCCGCCGGCCTCACCGACCGGAGCCGGCAGGTGTGTGAAGAAATCCCATGTCACCGAGGATGCACCCCTCAACGTCACGTACCCCAGGACGCTGGCGAGCGGGGCAATCGCGACGAGCAGTGCGCCGAGGCACAAGTACGTCATCACGCGGTCGGTGATCCGGCGTCGGCGGAGAGTGAAAACCCGGGGCTCGCTCACAGATGTCCCACCGATGACGTGACGCGCGAGACGAGCCACCTAGCCGCTGCGTTCACGAGGAGCGAGACTATGAACAGAACGAGCGCCATTTCGATCAGCGCCGATACGTAGAGGCTCGATGATGCCTCCGAGAACTCGTTGGCTAACGCCGCCGCGATCGTGTACCCCGGCTGAAACAGCGACGCTACGATCTGTGGCCGGTTTCCGATAACCATCGTGACAGCCATCGTCTCGCCGAGGGCGCGCCCCAGCCCCAGGATGATTGCGCCGATGATGCCCACGCGTCCGTAGGGCAGCACCGCCCGCCGGATCACCTCCCACCGCGTGGCCCCGAGTGCATACATCGCCTCTCGCTGCTCCTGGGGGACTGCAAGCAGAACGTCGCGCGAGACCGACGAGATGATAGGGATCACCATGATGGCCAGAATGATCCCCGCGGCGAGCATCCCGATGCCGTAAACCGGACCACTGAACAGCGGGGTCCAGCCGAGCGCCATCCCGAGCACCGGCTCGACGCTTCCCCGAACCCATGGGACCAACACAAAGATCCCCCACAGCCCGAGGATCACACTTGGAATCGCCGCGAGCAGCTCGATTATGAACGAGAGCACGACCGCCGACCCGCGGAGCGACAACTCAGCGAGATAGATCGCAACCCCAAGACTGATTGGCACTCCGATCAACAGTGCGAGCGCAGATGACACGATCGTACCGTAGACGAAGGGCAACGCCCCGAAGATATTGTGTACGGGATCCCATTTGGACGTCCAGAAGAACGCGAACCCGAACTGCCTGAGCGAGGGACGCGCCGCCAAGAGCAGCGACAATCCGATACCAAACACGAGCACGATAACAAGCAGGGCAAACCCGGCGAGCACCTTCTGGAATAGCAGATCGGCACGCCGTTCTCCCCGACGCTTGACCGCGGCTCCGAGGGACGGACCGCCGGGACGACCTCCCGCCAGCGGCCGGGCGACCTCATTGCGGAGCATGCTATCGTCCTCTTGCGCGGCACAAGCACCGACGCGCCATCTCGAACTCGCGACCGACCGTGATCCTCCGCGTCCCCGGCGTCCGCGCCTCTCGCCGCACCGCCCGTTTCGCCAAGCGACACGTGCAGGACCTACCGTTCAACCGAAACACAAAGGCCATTCCGATCCTCACCATACGAAGCCGCCGTTAATCACTGGTGAGTCCAATGTTAAGCCTCGATTAAGGCAAGGTTAACAGTGACGCCCTGACGATCACGGCTTGACGGCGGTCTCGGGCTAGATTCCCACGAACCGAACGAACCAGATCGCGGCTCCGACAACCGCGGCGAGGCAGGCGAGGACGACCAGTGCCGCCTTAACGTCCGCCGACATGGCCATCGGCCAGAACACGGGAAGGTCGTTTCCGTCGTGGACCGCCACGTCGGGAAGATCTGCATTGAGACGCATCGCAACCCTCCGGCACCATTAGCATTCGACCTAGCCCCTATCCACGACGTGGCGCCGCGTGAACGCATCGCCAGGGGGAGAGACGAGGTGATAGGAGTCTAGTCGGCGGTGATTAACCCTTCCGCCGCTTCCGACGGAAGAAGGCGTTAAGACAGCAAGAAGAATCAGGCGGTTCGCGTCAGTCATCGGGGAGCCACCGCGCGCTCGGGCGCTCTTGGGATGAGGAGAGTGAACTGGCTGCCCCGCCCCTCGACGCTCTGCACCTCCACGCGCCCGCCGTGTGAGGTAGCAATGTGCTTGACGATGCTGAGACCGAGTCCCGTTCCCCCGAACGCCCGGGATCGCGACCGATCCACGCGATAGAAGCGCTCGAAGATCCTCGGCAGATGTTCTGGCGGGATGCCGAGACCGGTGTCCGTGACGGCCAACGCCACGAGGTCCCCGGCCACGTGACTCGAAATCCGGACCACGCCCCCCGCGGGCGTGTACTTGAGCGCATTGTCCACCAGATTGACCAGCGCCTGGACGAGACGCGCCTCGTCGCCCCACGCGTCGGCAACGCCCTCCAGGTCCTCCACCCGTAGCGCAATGCCGCGGCGTTCCGCCACCGGCCGGAACTTCGTCGCGACCTCATGGGCGACCTCACCCATCGAGACCGGCGCCATCTCCATTTTGGCGCTGCCGGTTTCGATCGCCGAGAGATCGAGTAGGTCGTTCACGAGAAGCGCGAGACGATCGATCTCCGAGACGATGCGCCCGAGAAAGCGCGGCCCGGCTTCCGGATCGCGGGCGGCGCCATCACGGAGGGTCTCCGCGAGCGCCCGAAGCGACGCCAGGGGCGTTCGCAACTCGTGGGAGACATTGGCGATGAACTCCTGCCGGATGAGATCCGTGCGTCGGAGGTCGGTCACGTCCTGGGCCGCCACCACGATGCCCAGGAACTCACCGCGGCTGCCGCCCACCGGGTTGGCCTGTACCCGAAGCACGCGGTGCCCAGGCTGATGGACCTCGAGCTCCCGGGTCAACGGCACGCGCTCGCGAATCGCCTGGCGCACGAGCGCATCCAATTCGAAGTGATGGATCACCTCGATGAGGCGGTGACCGATCGCCGCCGAGGCGGTGACGCCCAGGATGCGCTCCGCTGCGGGGTTGACCAGCACCAGCCCGCCGTCTCGGTCGATGATCAGGAGACCGTCACTCATGTGCGCGAGCACCGCCTCGAGCGTGCTCTTGCCGCGGTCGAGGTCGGTGATCGTACGATCGGCCTGCGCGATCATCGCGTTGAACTCCGCGATCGTCTCGCGTACTTCGACGAATGAGTCCCCGCGGACCGCACGCACACGCCCGTCCGCACCGGCCCTCGCGGCCTCGGTGAGTTCGCGGAGCGGTCGGGCCAGCGAGGCAGCCACGCGCCCGCCGAGAAACCATGCAGCTGCAAGCGCAACCGCCGCGGCCAGCAGCAGCGAGAGGCGCGACGACACGGAGCCGAGCCGTCCCGCGGATGCCAGCGCCACGGCGGTCACGGCAAACGTTATGCCGGCTTCCAGCGCGAGGATGAGCGTCATGCCGCGCCGGAGCCGCATTCCTACCCCTCCAGCTTGTAGCCGACGCCGCGGATCGTCTCGATCGACGTGGTCCCGCCGGCCTCCTGGAGCTTATGCCGCAGCCATCGAACATGAACGTCCACGGTGCGGTCGTCGCCGTCGTACTCGTACCCCCACACCTGCTGCAGCAGCAGGGCGCGGGTCAGCACCCGCCCGGGGTTGGACAGAAATGCGCGCAGCAGATCGAACTGGCGTGGGGGCAGCGCGACGGCCTGCTCTCCCACCCGCACCACATGCCGCGCGACGTCGAGCGTGATCTCCCCGACCTTCAGCACCTCGTCACGCACAGGAGCAGCCTGGGTCCGCCTGAGTGCCGCCCGGATCCGCGCAAGCACTTCCCGCACGCTGAACGGCTTGGTCACATAATCGTCGGCGCCGAGATCGAGCCCCACGATGCGGTCGGGTTCGTCGGCTCGCGCCGTGATCATGAGAATCGGGACGCGGGACTCCTGCCGGAGAATCCTGCATACTTCGAATCCGCTCATCCCGGGCAGCATGACGTCCAGGAGGACCAGATCCGGCGGCGTCGCTCTCGCAAGGTCGAGCGCCTGCCCGCCGTCGGAGGCCTCCAACACTTCGTATCCCTCGCGCTCCAACGCGTACCCGAGCGACTCGACGATCGCGTGCTCGTCGTCTACGAGCAGGATCCGCTGTTTCATAGGCACCTCCCGTTGTTGCACCGAACCTGCCTACTCGATCGCAAGGTTTCGCCGATTCTTTGCGCCGCGCGCCGACGGGGTTAACGGCCGCTTAATCGGCGCACGCTATCCTTCCTTGCGGATGGCGGTTCGCCGGGGCCGCAAACCGGCGGCCCCACGGAGGATGCGTGGACGCCACGCTCCGCCTCAACCGGACAGAGACGCGACCGCTGGACTGGGCGACGAAGGATCGACTACAGCCCGCCGGCCCAAGATCCGCGATCTCAGTTCCCAAGGACGGGGCACCGTGCGGCGCCGCGCACGCTAGGATCGCCGCCATCCCCAACCCCTGTAGCCCGGAACCGCGCGGGAGGCCTGTGCTCCCCGCGGTTCCGGGCGGCCCGCCGGCCCGGCTTCCCGTTGTGACCGCTCCTCTCGGCCGGGCATGATTCAACGACGCCGCGGTGCGCTGCACGCGTACGTGGCGGCGACCAACGACGCCGACATTCTCTCCATTGTCTTCGTGGATGCACGGGCTCGCGTGCTCGACCACATCGCCCTCGCCGCCTCCGATGCCTCGACGGCGTGCGCGCGGGCACTCCGGGGCATCGTGTACGCGTTGTGGCGTTCGCGTAGGCTCGGGTACCGGCGAGTCGCGGTGCATAGTGACGTGCCTGGTGCCGTGACCCGGTTGAACGGAGAGCGCCCGCTCGAGCCGTCGCTGATCGGGCCATACCTCGAAGCGCGCGCACTGATGCGCGCCTATAGGTGGGCGCGCGTCGACGTTGGGGAGCTCAGGTGGAGGCACGCGCCGGTACCCGTTACGGGCGTCCTCGTCGAGCAACTGTCTATTCTGCCGAGAGATGTCGGACCCGCCTTCCGGTCTCACCGCGTTGCGGAGCCATGCCTATCGAGACCCTGGGTCGCGATGGACGACCAGGCGCTCTCTCGCAACCCGTCCGCCCGTTGACACCCAACATGTCCACATGTCTTCCCGCGATGTTCCCCATTCCACCCTACCTCGCGATCGTTAACCGGCCGTGATCAAATCGTTAAGCGAAGTTTAAGACGGGATTGTCGCATCCGTCCGGCGGGGCTTCGCTCTGTTTCGCGCCAGATCCAAAATCTCATTGGAGAACGAGGAATTCCGGTTCGCATCCTTTCGCTGGGAACCGTGAGGATTCGCGGGCCTTCGAAGGCGTGCATCGGGGTGGGAAATTACCACCAGGTTACCGACGGAGGGATCGGACGTCATCAGGCGGGGCGACGGGAATGAATGTTAAGAAACGAAGCGACTTCCGGGAAGGGAATCGGATCCGTGACTCGAAGCACGGACGGTTCCCCCCAATACCACGGAGGTGAGACGGTGCGGATCATGTTGCGCGTCACGATTCCGGTCGAGCAAGGCAACAAGGCGATCAAGGACGGAAGCCTCGCGAAGACGTTCCAGGCGCTCATGGAAGAGCATAAGCCCGAAGGCGCCTACTTCCACGCGCACCAGGGTAAGCGCTCGGGGGTCTTTTACTTCGACTTGAAGGACACCACTGACATCCCGAGAATCGTGGAGCCACTGTTCATGCACTTGAATGCCGAGATTGAAGCAACCCCCGTAATGAATGCCGACGATCTGAAAGCGGGGCTCGCCAAGGTGAACCTGTAGGCAACGTTCTCCCAGAGGGGGCAGGGCGACCGAGACTGCCCCTCTTTCTTCTTGCAGATCAGTCGAGTGGAAAGTCACGGCGACCCGTTTGTCGCCGGACTCAAGAGGACGAACATGGCCACTGCTGCCCACCCACTTAGATCGGAGCGACAGAACGCGACATCCGGTGGGTCAACCGGACACGAACGTTTATTGGTGATCCGTTTGAATCAGAATCCTTAGCCCCGGTTTTCGCCCTCGCATTACCGGGACGTTGCCACCCCCGGTCCTCTATCGCTCTCCAGCCCAAATAACACAAATGAAATTCGATGATCGAATCGTCAAGCGAAGTTGAAGGGCACCAGGCGATGAGAAAAGCCCGAGGACGGCGGACCGTGAAATTTGCTTCGGTATCCGATGCCGGCACATCGGGGAAGACTTAACGTTGCGCTAACGTGTCTCGCACGGCGTCTTAACAGTGCCTCGCTACGATGAGCGTGGAGCCGCACGGGGAGCGCCGATTCCATTCGACGGTGCGGCAAGAAAGGGGGCGAAGCAGTCAAGTGAAAGACAAATCGTACACTCGGCTCGGCCTTCGGCGTCGGCTTGCCGCCGCGCTCGTAGTCGTCGCGCTGGGTATTCTGGGAGGTACTCTTGTCACCGCGGCGCCGACGATCGCGCAATCCACGATCACGATTACAGGCGCCGGCGCGACATTTCCATATCCGCTCTACTCGAAGATGTTCTCCGTCTATCACGAATTGCACTCCAACATACAGGTAAACTACCAGTCGATCGGCAGCGGCGGTGGGCAAGAGCAGCTCTTCGCCGGAACCGTGAACTTCGGAGCGTCCGACGCGCCGTTGAGCGACGACCAGCTCAAAGAACATCCAACGGTCGTGCACATTCCGATGACGCTCGGCGCGGTCTCCATCGGCTACAATCTGACAGGGGTGCCCACCGGCCTGCACCTCACCGGTGACGTCCTGGCACGCATCTACCTGGGCCAGATCACGTCCTGGTCGGATCCTGCGATCACGAGTCTCAATCCCAGCATGAAGATACCGAACCTGCCGATCGCGGTGGTCCACCGTTCCGACGGAAGCGGCACGACCTTCATCTTCACCTCATACCTGTCGCTCATGAACTCCGCCTGGGCAACGAAGGTGGGTCACGGTACCGCCGTCGACTGGCCGGTTGGCATCGGTGGCAAGGGAAGCGAGGGAGTTTCCGGCCAGGTGAAGCAGACGCCGGGCGGGATCGGATACTTCGAGATGGCATACTCCGTCGAGAACAAGATCCCGATGGTCGCGATGCGGAACGCGGCGGGACACTGGGTCATACCGAGCGTGCCGGGCGCCTCGGTCGGCGCCGGCATCGCTGCCGAGCACATGCCCCCTGATCTTCGCGCGATGTTCGTGAACGCGCCCGGACCGACCAGTTACCCGATCGCGGGATTCAGCTGGATCCTGGTCGACAACCAAAAGGTCTCGCAGCCGCTCATCGACCTGCTGACGTGGATGATCCACGACGGCCAGAAGTATTCGACGGCGCTGCAGTATGGACCGCTGCCGCCCCAGATAGTTCGACTGGACGAACAGAAGCTCAAGGAGTTGACACCCAAGTAGCGGTATTATCGCAGGGTTGCGCGGTACGCCCCGACCCCGCCTCTCCCCGAGGCGTACCGGCGCGCCGAGGCCGCCCATCTCCCCCAGGGCGGCCTTGGCGCGGATATCAGAGTACGTTCGGCACGGCCCCGTCCACACGCGCCGTACTTGCCGCGCCGCGATTTGCGCGGCTATGCTACAATACGTGTTACGCGATGACGACACGATGGTGCCCTGAGTGCGGAGTGAAGCTGGAGCCGTTCTTCGACTCCCCGTGTGAGCCCCCGGTCGCCTGGCTGTGCCAGGGATGCCGGACCGTCCACATGGACGTCGCCCGCAACACCCTGTCGCTCGAAGCGCAGCAAGAACTCGCAAGCCTCGAAGCGTTCCTCCGGAACGGCGCCGTCGAAGCGGTCCCCGAGATCGGGCGGGCGCGGGCCCGTGCTCGCGCCATCATCGCGGGCATCCGCGAAGTCCCCGTGGACATCGAACGGATCGCCGAGGCGTGCGGGTACCCCGTCCGCGAGCGACCGCTTCCTCCAGGAGAGCGTGGCACCATCGCCCGCGACGGGGATTACACGGTCATCGTCATCAACCGGGACCGCCCCGGGCAATCCGCCGCCGAACGCCGTTGGATCGTCGCCGAAGAGCTGGGGCACGCCGTGCTCGCGCATAGCACCCTCGTCGCGAGCAGCGCCCCTGGCGCGACGCCGGCGATCCAGGAGCGGCGGCGCCGGGAGGCGGAGCGTGAAGCGAAGACGTTCGCCTCGGAGATGTTGATGCCCGAGGAAAAGGTCCGCGGGCGATTCGCAGAACTCGCGCCGCGGATCTACCGCACTCTCGGACTCCGTCACCGCGAAGCCGAAATCGGGGAAGTGGTCGTCACCATGGCGCGGATGTTCGGGGTCACGCCGACCGCGATGCGGCTCCGCCTCGAGGAACTGGATCTGATCGGCTAACGCGTCGCCCCACCGTCACACATGAAGCAGCCGCCCGGGAAACCCGGGCGGCTCCGCGCTTACGTCGAGTCGTACCGCGTCCTTGCGCTAGGCCACCGCTGCCCGCAACCACTCGGCCCAGGCCGTCCCCAGCGCATGAAGCGCTGCCTGGAGCTGCGTATCCTGCCCGCGCTCCATGTCATTCACGGTCAGCGCCACGTTGACGTCGGGCGTGATACCCACCGCCTCGACCTGGGTGTTCTTCGGCGTCAAGATCCGTTCCACGGTCACCGACATGCCACCCTCGGGGAGCGCAACCGTCACCGATCCCCCGAGCGCGCCGGCGGTCTTCTCGCCGACGATCGTGGCCCGACCGTAGTCCTTGAACGCGCCCGTCAGAATTTCGGATGCGGAGGCGCTGTTGGCATCGACGAGCACCGCAAGCGGCGTGTCCGGCAAGAGAGGCCGTCCCGTCGTCTGCAACAGGCTCGCCGGCTGGCCCCGCTCATGAATCCGCGAGAGAATGGTGTTGGTCGGCATAAACACCCCTCCCACGCTGGCCGCCTCGACAATCAAGCCGCCGGGGTTGCCCCGCAGATCGAGAATCGCCGACCGGATGGGCGCCTGCGCCTGCAGTGCCTGAACCCCGCTCCGCAGTTGCTGGCCTGCACCCTGGGAGAACTCGAAGAGCTTGAGATACGCCACTCCCGGTGAGATGAAAGTCGCCTCGACCGGGGGCACGCGAATCGGTGCGCGCGTCACCTGAAGCTGTACCGTCTGGTTGCCCCGCTGGACGACGAGCGTCGCGACCGATCCGGCCGGCCCGCGGATCAACTGGCTCGCCTCGGTCGCGGACTTGTCCCGCAGCGACTGTCCGTCCACCGATACGATACGGTCGAACCGCTTGACTCCTGCCTGCGACGCCGGGGAATTGGGGAATACGTCCTCCACAAACACCCATTGCACTCCGGCGGAGTCCTTCTGCGCCGTGATCTCCACCCCGATGCCCGTAAAGCTCGGATTCCCGAAGAGCTGGCGCCTGCTCTCCCGGAGTGCGTCGGGATCGAGGTAATATGTGTGGCTGTCCTTTAGAGAAAACAGCATGCCCTGGGTGGCCAAATAGGCGAGTTGCGTCGCGCTCATCCCAGGCGGGACAAACTGGGCCGCCCTTGAGAACTCCGACACGAACTGCGCGTCGGCTTCGGCCTCCGGCGTTCCTTTCGAGATATCAGGGAGGACGTCGGAGCCTTTGTTCGCCGCTTTCCGGAGGGTTGCGAGGGCGGCGTTGAGCAGTTGGACCGGCTGCACCGGATCCACATACTCTTGCTCGAGGACGCGCAACGCGGCAACGACGAGCGACCCGTTCGCGGCCGACGCCTTCGGCAATTGGGCAAACGGGACCAGAAGCAACACCAGAGCCAGCAAGACCGCGAGCCACGACCTCATCATGGTACGGGACAAATCCATTTCTCACGCTCCCAGACGTGTAAGCAGGAGACCCGGGCAGCACCGGCTCCTCGAATTTTGCCCATCATAGCACAGCTCGTAACTGGGCGGAAAGGTGCGCTCCGGCTCGGGCAGAACCGGTGCCTGCTTGCCCACGGTACAGGACACGAACACCACCCGGCATCCTCTAGAACGACACGGATTCCTGATCTGTTCCCACAGCGAACCTGGCCAGAGACAGCGGGGTCACATCGACGGAACGGGCGGCACCCTCGAGGATGAGCTCACTGAGCAACCGGCCGACGGCGGGCGCGTGCATGAACCCATGTCCGCTGAACCCGTTCGCCAGGTAGAAGCCCCGCGGCGTTTCTGTCGGACCGAGGATCGCGTGATGATCCGGGGTGAGGCTTCTCAGGCCTGCGTAGCCGCGCACCAGCCGCGCGCCGGCCATCGCCGGGATGCGGGCAAGTGCCGCGCGCACCACGACGTCCAACCCGTCCCAGTCGACGACCTCGTCGAGCCCGGGACGCGTGTCCTTGTCCGTTCCGCCCATGTAGAGCGCGCCTGCCCGGTCCTGATGCAGGTACCAACCGGTGTCGAGATCCACCGTGAGCGGCCTTCCGATCCCGAGCTCCGGGACCGGTGTCATGACGAACACCTGCCGCCGGTACGGTGCGACCGGCAGATCGACGCCCACCATCGCCGCGACGTCCCGCGCGCGCGACCCGGCCGCATTCACGACAGTCGACCCGGCCCAGGCGCCGCGGACGGTACGCACCCCCTCCACCTTCCCGCCACGCGTCTCGATCCCGGTCACCTCCTCGTCCACCCGCACCTCCACGCCCAGTTCGCGGCACCGGCGCAGATACCCCTGAAGCGCGCCGTAGGGGCTTGCAGAACCGTCCAGCGGACAAAACGTCCCGCCGACAAGATCGTCGATGCGCACGGCGGGGAACATAGCGTGCACGTCGCCGGGCGCGAGCCATCGCGACGGCACACCGAGCCGCTGCTGGAGGACGACTCCCTGCCGCATCATCTCCGCCACGGGCTCCTGTGCGGTCACGAACAGGTAGCCGTGCTGGACGAGATCCACGGGCTCGCCGGTCTCCTCTTCGAACCGCAAGAATTCGGGGAGACTGAGTTGGGTCAGACGGACGTTGACCTCGGTCGAGAACTGATGGCGAATCCCGCCGGTCGCCTTCGCCGTCGAACCCGTCCCGACCTGAGACGCGCGCTCGAGAACGACGACCCGAAGTGCGGGGTCGCGGGCTGCACGCACCAGATGGTAGGCGATCGACAGGCCGATGATGCCCCCGCCAATGATGAGGATGTCGGCCGTCTCCATTGTCACCGCCGATACGCCGGAGCGGCGTGCGCGGATCACCATCCGCCCCACTCAAACGCCGCTTCCGGTTTCCGTTGCTCGAACCCTATTCTACTCCCCTGTCCCCGGGCACAGACAAGGCAAATCACTGCCCGCAGTCGAGGACGATGATCGCGAGCACCGCGCGGCCCGAACCCTCCGCCGCTCCCTCGCGCACCATTCCGAATCTCGCAAACCACCACGTCCGCCCGGCGCCGCCGCGCACCTCCTCGACGCCGTGCGAGGGACGTCCGGTGCGCAGCGTCTCGTACAGCCGTGAGTCCTCGGTGAACAACGCGCTCGCCGGCGCCCCGATGGCCGCGGCCTTCGGGAACGGGGCGGACGGGGACGTGGCCCGCCACCGCAGCACGGGTATCCCACGCTCCACGCCCCAGAGCAAGGCGTACCCGTGCCACGTCCCGGAGCGCAGCCACTGGCGCACGGTGAGCCGGACCGGCGCGGAGAACCGCGCCGCGAGATCGTACAGACCGTCCATGGTCAGATCGGTCCGTGTCGCGGCCGCGCGAAACGGCCGCATCGGCAGCAGGATCTCCGCGGCCACCGCTTCCTCGAGCGCATCCCCGGGGGCCCCGCTCCACCCAGGAGGTATGAGCGTCCGGGCCAGCGCGAGCGCGACGGCGCCGTTCCACTGTGGCGTGTGCGGCGGCACGCGACGATCCACGGTCAGGATCCAGCGTGGCCGGCTCTCCGTGGACGGATGCGCCAAGGTCACGCGCGCGACACCCCGCAGGACGGTCCGGCGCAGAAGGACGACGCCGCACTGCGCGGCGCAGCGTTCAGGGGCAAACGGCGGCTGCGCCCCAACGGGCACCCGCGCCAGCACGCGGGCACGACGGAGGATCTCCGCTCGAAGCGTACCCACAGGTCCCGATTCGGCTCACTCGCAGCACCGCCCTGCCCGCAGCGGAAGCCAGACGCCTCCGGCTCCAGGGACGCCGCCCGCGGGCCGCGAAGTTACTCCCCCGATGCGATCGCGAGTTCCCAATGGCACCGGCGCCGGGGCGCGCGCGACTATTCTTGCGAGCGGCAGCGCGGGCAACTCCATCCTGCTCGAAGCCGGCGACCGCGCGCTGCTCGTGGATGCCGGGCTCTCCGTGGAAGCGATCGAGCGCGCGCTGGCGCGGGTTGCGGT
>Ga0187782_10000397_pt1 | contig 29009 bp, 20 predicted proteins | sample 0715_SJ02_MP15_2_FD_132454 | JGI IMG/M metagenome (GOLD analysis project Ga0187782, IMG submission 132454) | Tropical peat soil microbial communities from peatlands in Department of Meta, Colombia - 0715_SJ02_MP15_20_MG | ecosystem: Environmental > Terrestrial > Soil > Wetlands > Peat | place... | reverse complement strand
GGTTCCTGCGAATTCCCCGCCCCATTCCGGCGCCTGCGACCGGCGGCACTTGGCGTGCAGTGAACAACGATCGGCCAAGACCCTGTCCTTTGCCAAGACTGAGGGCGCTAGACATTAAGCCCGTATGCCCGTAATCGGATGTGCTGAGACGAATCAACGCGCCCACGACCTTCGAGAGAGGAGTATATTGTGACCCCCTTACGCCAGAATAACTCTACGAGTGCAGCCGATCCATTGCTGGACTACGTGCCAGCCATGAAGCGCGAACCGATGGATGAAGCAACGCTAAAACAGATGATTGCGATCGAGCGCAAGCGTACCGAGCGATCTAAGGTGCCATTTCTGCTGATGTTACTTGAAGCAGACAGCACCGGTGTGTCGAAACAGGAAGCCACGACACTTGATTCCGTAATGACAGCTCTACTTTCATCCAGCAGGGATACTGATCTTATTGGCTGGTACAAAGACAGGGTCATCGTGGGCGCGATATTTACCGGAGTTCAACTGAAAGACAAGCGCTCGATTATCGACACGTTTCTGATGAAAATCAATACTATGTTGCGAAGTGATTTGACGCAGGAACAATTCAATCAAGTCCGGATTTCTTTTCATTTCTTCCCCGACGATTGGGATCACGAGAAGCCGGGACGGCCGAGTAATGCAGCCCTCTATCCCGACCTAACTAGCGAGGACAAGGGGCGGTGGCCCGTTCTTTTGGCGAAGCGGGTCGTAGACATTGCCGGCAGCATATCGTTGCTGATTCTCTGCGCACCGGTGTTCCTGGTAATTTCCGTAGCCGTGAAGCTTTCATCGAGGGGGCCGGTGTTTTTTCGCCAACAACGAGTTGGGCGTTACGGCAAGACCTTTACATTTCTCAAATTTCGTTCAATGTACGTGAATAATGACTCCAATGTACACAGGGAATTCGTCACCAAACTCATTACCAACCGGCCCGGATCGCAGCATAGTAATGGCTTGCGGCAGGGCGTTTACAAGCTTACAAATGACAGGAGGATTACGCCTATCGGAGGGATCCTTCGCCGGACCAGTCTGGATGAATTGCCACAGTTTTTCAACGTGCTTAAGGGAGATATGTCGCTTGTTGGTCCCCGTCCGCCGATCCCCTATGAATTGGCCGCATACCAGACCTGGCACAGACGACGCCTGCTAGGAGTGAAGCCGGGAATTACCGGGTTGTGGCAGGTACTTAGCCGCAGCACCGTCCAATTCGATGAAATGGTCCGGCTTGACTTGCGTTATGCGTCGACTTGGACGCCCTGGCTGGACATTAAGATTCTTGCACGTACCCCGCTTGCCATTATCAAGGGCTCCGGTGCGTACTAGTAGGCTGCTGAAAGAATGATTCTTTACGGCTAGTACTTTCGTATTCGAGTCTTATTTGGTAGCGCTTTGCCTTGCATTATCGTTGTCTCCCATGCTCTGTGGGCTGTTTTCACGCTCCGGAGAGACGGTACGGCAGGTTCGGTCACGTGGCCGGAACTAGGTTTTCGGTTTCTTGTCGCGACGGCTTACGTCCTTAGAAGGTTAGTACAAGCATCACATTGGCACTTTGTGCCTTTTGCTTTTGAGTCATTTGCGAATCGTCGATCCTCCGGGAGACGTCTTTTGACTTGCGTCGCGATTCTCTGCCTATTCCGCTTTGGATTAAGCAGAGCCATACCTGGGAGCTCGCTCGCAGTTTGCACCTGCCAAGGAGGGGATAGATCATGAATTTCGGTGTCATTGGGTACGGCTACTGGGGCCCGAACATTGTTCGGAACCTTATGGGTCTCGACGGCTCAGTGGTTTGCGCCATCGCAGAAATAAGTCCAGCAGCACAGGCGCGCGCCCAAAAGACGTACCCGGGAGTTCATGTGACGCCCAGCGCGATCGAGGTTATTTCGTCGCCGCAAATCGACGCCATTGCGATCGTCTCTCCGGTTTGGACCCACTACGAGCTGACCAAAGTAGCCCTCGAAAACGGAAAGCATGTATTTGTCGAGAAACCATTCACCAGCACCAGCGCGCAAGGTGAAGAACTAATCGATCTGGCCCAGAGGAAAAACCTGAAGATTATGGTTGATCACACATTTCTCTTCACCGGCGCCGTCAAGAGAATCGGCCAACTCATTGACGAGGGCGCACTCGGAAACCTCTATTACTATGACTCGACGCGCGTCAATCTTGGCTTATTTCAACATGACATCAACGTGCTATGGGACCTTGCGCCCCATGACCTTTCCATCATGGATCACCTCATCAAGGCCAGCCCGGAGGCCGTGGTTGCGACTGGACAGGGCCATCTCAATGGACATGAAGACGTAGCGTTTATGACTCTTTACTTTCCTGAAAAAGTCATTGCGCACATCAACGTCAATTGGTTGTCTCCGGTGAAGGTCAGGACTACACTCATCGGCGGAGAGAGACGAATGATCGTATGGAACGATCTTGAAGCGGACGAGAAAGTGAAGGTTTACGACAAGGGGGTCAAAATTACCAGCCGCGAGGGCGTTTACGAACTGCTCGTGAGCTATAGGTCGGGAGATATGTGGTCGCCTCAGTTGGAACAGGTCGAGGCTCTGCGTCAGGAATTGAGCTATTTCGTCGACTGCATCTCAAGCGGGCAGGAGCCGTTTAACAACGGCTGCGCGGGGCTGCGTGTTGTCCGAATGCTTGAAGCCGCCAGCGAATCATTGAGTAAGAAGGGAGCTCTCGTTCGCCTATGAGTTCTTTCAACTCCATTTCAGAAGACGTCAAGCTCGGTGAAAATGTCCAACTATCGAAGTTCATTAACCTCTATGGTTGTCAAATCGGGGACGAAGCGAAAATCGGTGCCTTTGTGGAGATTCAAAAGAACGCGCGTGTTGGCAAGCGCTGCAAAGTATCGAGCCATTCTTTTATTTGCGAGGGCGTAGTCATTGAGGACAATGTCTTTATCGGCCATGGCGTTATCTTTACGAATGACATTTATCCACGAGCCACAAACCCAGATGGTGCTCTGCAAACAAACGCGGACTGGAAAGTTCGGCCGACCGTTGTGCGAAAAGGCGCGTCGATCGGCTCGGGAGTTACTCTTCTTTGCAACCTGAGCGTAGGTGAAAACGCGATTGTCGGCGCCGGAAGCGTTGTCACTCGAGATGTACCATCCAATGCGATTGTGGCCGGGAATCCAGCCCGGGTGTTGCGATACATTCAAGTAAGAAGCGAGGGTTTTGATGTCAGTTCCTGAGAACATTCCGTTTCTCGATCTAGTTACTCCGCATCTTGAGCTCGAGCGTGAACTAACCGAGGTCTTCCAAAAGTCGATTCGCTCTGCAGGATTCGTCGGCGGGCAAGTGGTGGAGGATTTCGAGACGTCTTTTGCCTCGTTTTGCGGCGTTAGCCACGCCGTAGGTGTCAGCAGTGGAACTGATGCACTTCGTTTCGCGCTCATCGCATGCGGCATTAACGCGGGCGACGTTGTGATTACCGTGCCGAATACCTTCATTGCGACCACTGAGGCCATCTCGCAGGCTCGGGCAATTCCGGAATTTGTAGACGTTGATGAGCGCACTTATAACATTTCAATTCCGATGCTCGAGCGATTTCTGGAGAGGCAATGCATCAGGAACAGTGCAGGGAAGCTCGTTAGCCTGCGGAGCGGTCGACCGGTCACCGCTGTCATTCCGGTGCATCTGTACGGGCAGGTGGCTGATATGGATGCGGTGTTAGACGTGGCGGCGAGATACCAGCTAACGGTAATTGAGGATGCCTGCCAGGCCCACGGCGCCGAGTACTTTTCTAGACGCTTGGACCGGTGGACGAAAGCCGGCGCAATGGGCCGCACGGCAGCGTTCAGCTTTTACCCCGGCAAGAACTTGGGAGCGTGCGGTGAGGGTGGCGCCATCACGACGAACGATGCCGACGTAGCAATGAAGGCTAAAATGCTACGTGACCACGGGCAAGTGAAGAAGTACTTTCATGAAGTTGAAGGGTATAATGGACGGCTCGATGCAATTCAGGCGGGAATACTGCATGCCAAGCTGCCGTATCTAGCCGGATGGAATGGGCAGCGCGTGTCCCGTGCAGAAGAGTATAGCCAGCTTCTCGCGAGCAATGATGCCGTAATTCGCCCCAATGAGCCTTCGTGGTCCCGCGCCGTGTACCATCTCTATGTAATTCGCACAGCAAATCGAGATGGGCTCATCGACCACCTGAAGAGCAAGGGCATTGGTGCCGGAATTCACTATCCGGTTCCGTTGCATCGACAAAAACCCTACGCCTCCTTAAATTACACTCGCGATGATCTTCCTGTTGCAACACAACTAGCTTCAGAGATCGTATCGCTTCCCATGTTTCCCCAGCTAAGAGCGGATCAGCAGCGCAGAGTGGCCGAGGAAATTGCAACCTTCACCTCCAAGACCGGAACCAAGATCATCGTATCTGAAGAACAAATCGCCTGAGCAATCCGAACAGGTCCAAATCGCTATGAGTCCAGCCGTTTCGAAAAGAGAATCCCCGTTCAACGGGCAGTTCTTACCGCACCTGCCGCCCTATGTTCTTATTACTCCGGCGCGAAATGAGTCGGAATTCATAGAACTAACCTTACGATCCATGATAGCCCAGACTGCGGTGCCGTTGCGATGGATCATCGTTAGCGATGGTTCGACGGACGGTACAGACGATATCGTGCGCCGATACGCGGCTGACCACTCGTGGATTGTTTTACTTCGTATGCCGGACAGGGTCGAAAGAAACTTCGCCGGGAAGGTCTATGCTTTCAATGCCGGATATGAACTGATAAAGGATCTCCGTTTTGAGATTGTGGGGAACCTCGATGCTGATGTTTCTTTCGAGCCCGATCACTTTGAGGTCCTCATTCGCAAAATGGCCGAATTCCCGGACCTAGGCGTCGCGGGAGCGCCCTTTCGAGAGGGGAGATTTCAATACGACTATCGCTATACCAACATTGACAATGTGTGGGGTGGATGCCAGCTTTTTCGGCGCACATGTTTTGAAGCGATCGGCGGCTATCTGCCCTTGAAAGGCGGCTGCATCGACCACGCAGCTGTCATTTCGGCCCGAATGCATGGATGGAAAACCCGAACGTTCACCGAAAGGATATGTGCACATCATCGCGCGATGGGAACAGCGCTGCAAGGCACATTGCGCGCGAAGTTCAGGCTTGGAATGAAGGACCACTCGGTGGGCAACCATCCCCTGTGGGAACTATCGCGGACCATTTACCAAATGACACGCTATCCCGTCGTGATTGGGGGGCTCATGATTGGGGCCGGATATCTATCGTCTTTCTTTCGTTTTCGAAAGACAGCTATTCCTGAAGAAGCGGTCAGGTTTGTAAGACGGGAGCAAATGCAGCGGCTGAAAAAACGGCTCCGGCTCTTTGGTCTATCAAGCGATCGTCAACTCCGCCGCGCCTAGTTGGCAGCCCTTTGTCGCCGACAAGTAACTCTGAATTCGTTCCGACGTGACTGATGAAAACCATGATTCCTCATATCACGATCTGCATCTGCGCTTACAAACGCCCGAAGCTGCTGGCGCGTACGTTGGATGCCGTCTTTGCGCAAGATTCTGCGGGACTATTCACATTTTCGATCGTGGTCACAGATAACGACAAAGCGGAAAGTAGCCGGACCGTCGTCCAGGAGGTCGCTTCTCGAGGCCACATCCCGGTGAAATACTGCGTTGAGCCACGCCAGAATATTGCCCTGGCGCGCAACACAGGAGTCGCCAATTCAAGCGGCGAGTTCGTCGCATTTGTCGATGACGACGAGATCCCGATAAGGGAATGGTTATTTACTCTATTTCAGACACTTTGCCTCTCCAAAGCAGATGGGGTATTGGGACCCGTTCCTCCGCAATTCGATGATGACACACCCAAGTGGGTCATACAGAGTAAGCTGTTTGAACGGCCAGTTCATCCCACAGGAATGATACTTACTTGGAACCAGTGCCGCACTGGCAACGTACTTCTAAGGCGCGAGCTACTCACCTGCGACACGGAGCCCTTTGATCCCAAATGTCTGTCGGGGGAAGATCAGGACTTTTTTCGCCGTAGGATTGCAAATGGACACACATTCGTTTGGTGCCACGGTGCACCGGCTTATGAAGTAATCCCGCCCGAACGCTGGAAGCGCAGCTTCCTGTTGCGCCGTGCTCTATTTCGTGGACTCTTCGCGCAACGCAATCATGGGCTGCAGCCCGTCCGAGTACTGCAAGCATTCATTTCTGTGCCTGTCTATGTTGTTCTTCTTCCATTTGCTTTTTCGCTCGGCCAAGCGCGATTTATGAGCTGCCTTTTTAAGCTTTCCTATCATGTCGGACGTCTATGTGCATTATTTGGTTTCCATCCCATTCGGGCAGCATACGTCACCGAATGACGACCAGGAGCAGGCGGTTGCCCTCCTAATTGCTGAGCTTAAGCCCATTTGGCGAGCCAAACCGCCGGCGATGCTCCTGTCCGTTGACGATGCCAGACAATCTGCTGCAAGCCTGACGGTTTAGGCGGACGTAAGGCGTTTTTTTCAGTACTTGCCGGCTGTCCCGGCGCAGCACGCAGCTTAGCGCTTCAAACATTCTTTGCACCGATATGTCGAATCCTAATCTACAACCGCAAATCCGCTGCCTCGAAAGCGAGCTCATTCTACGAGGGCGCATTGCGCGAATCGGCCGTTTGGCTCTCGACAAGTACGAAGCGCTCAAGAAACCGGAAGCAACTCTCGCGGGACTGCGGCAGTGCAAGAGGCGCATTGACATATTCACATTTATGCAAACCATGTCCGACAAAGAGCGGACTCTCAACTATCACTTTGAAATGGACAACCTGGCGATTTTGCCCGTCTCACAGTTCGACGAGTGGTGGACCAAACAAATCGACGCCAAGACACGCAATATGGTTCGCAAGTCCGGGAAGAAAGGGGTCGTAATGCGTGAGATGCCGTTCGACGACACCTTAATTTATGGAATCTGGGACATCTATAATGAAACGAGCGTTCGACAAGGAAGAAAAAACCGTCACTTTGGAAAAGATATTGACACGGTGCGCAGGGAATCGGGAACCTACTTAGATCGGTCTGTATTTCTGGGGGCGCTTCTTCAGAATGAGCTAATCGGATTTGTGAAGATTGTAGTTGATGAGTCAAACACCCAAGCAAGCCTAATGAACATAGCTGCAAAGGTCCGACATCGTGACAAAGCCCCGACGAACGCTCTTATCGCTGAATGTGTTCGAGTCTGTGCCGACAGATCCATCCCTTATCTGATGTATCAGAATCTCGAGTATGGAAACAAGGGGGCCGACAGCTTAACCACTTTCAAGGAGGCAAATGGTTTTCAAAGAGTAGATTTAAGACGCTACTTTGTGCCACTCACCGTCCTCGGCCGTGTAGCACTTTCACTCGGGATGCACCACCAGTTAATTGACCGCCTTCCCGCTTCCATTGCCGCCAAGATCCGGCAGATTCGAAACGCGTGGTACAACAGGAAGCTCCAGTCGGAAATGGAAGCAACGTAGGAGCACGAGATGCCTGGGATTGTGGGCCTTATCGGCAAACTGCCGCGCGAACGAGCCGAAGCGGAGTTGGGACAGATGCTCCAATCAATACTGCACGAGCCCTCTTATGTGAGCGGCACCTGGATAGTAGAGCATCTGGGTATATATGTTGGATGGACCGCGCGGACTGGGTCGTTTGACAGTCAAATGCCCCTGCATAACGAGGAAGCAGACATAGATCTTGTATTCTCCGGAGAAGAGTTCCCAGATGAGGATTTTATCCTAGGCCTCAAAGAGCGCGGCCATCGCTTCAGCAAGGAAGGTGTATCGTATCTTGTCCATGCTGCAGAAGAAGATCGGAACTTTCCCAGGAACCTGAATGGAAGGTTTCACGGAGTGCTCGTAAGCCGAACCGAGGCCACTGCGAAGCTGTTCAATGATCGCTATGGAATGCACCGGATCTACATTCATGAGGGGCGTGACGCGGTCTATTTTGCTGCGGAAGCAAAGGCGATATTGGCGGTTCGGCCCGAGTTGCGTCAAGTCGATCTGCAGAGTCTGGGTGAGTTCATTTCCTGCGGCTGCGTCCTTGAAAATCGATCCTTATTTCGAGATATCGATCTACTTCCCGCTGCATCAAGTTGGGTGTTTGAATCTGGCAAGTTGAAGGCGAAAACCAGATACTTCGCACCGTCTGAGTGGGAGTCGCAAACCAAGCTCGGCGACGACGCATACTATGAAGAATTGCGCCGCGTGTTTTCCCGCAGACTACCGCGTTACTTCGGCGGACCGCACCCAATCGGCGTTTCAGTCACGGGCGGATTGGATACACGAATGATCCTCGCATGGACGAACTCGCCCAATGAACCGCTCCCGACGTACACTTTCGGAGGTCCTTACCGAGACTGCCGTGACGTCACGATAGGTCGCAGAGTGGCGACGGCTTGTCATTTGCCGCACGAGATTATCCGCCTAGATGACGTTTTCCTATCTCAATTTCCCAGTTACGCAGAGCGCGCGGTCTTTCTTACTGACGCCTCTGTTGGGGTGAATCGCGCTGCAGACTTATATGTCAACGAAATCGCAGCGAGAATTGCGCCTGTGCGCATGACCGGCAACTATGGCAGCGAAATACTCCGGCATTTGCGCGCTTTCAAGCCGTCGGCCCCAACTCCCAGGTTATTTCAACCTGAACTCGTTTCAAGCATTGACCAAGCCAAGCATGCATACAATTCCATTTCTCAAGGTCACGCTGTGTCGTTTACAGCTTTTCGCCAAGCCCCGTGGTATCAATACGGACTACTAGCGCTTGAACAAACACAACTCTCGGTGCGATCTCCGTTTCTCGATAACGAGCTTGTTCGCACGGCTTTTCGCGCAAGAAATTCCGATATCGTTAAGAGCGATTTATTTGAAGACAATGATGCTTGCAGCCGTTTGATTAAAGACGGCAACCCGGCCTTATCCTTAATCCCGACTGATCGCGGTTTGGGCGGGAAAGGGGGGCTAGCCCAGTCGCTTTTCCGTGCGTATCTTGAGTTTACCTTTAAGGCGGAATACGCGTATGACTATGGAATGCCTCAATGGCTCGCACGTATCGACCATTCTCTGTCATGGCTGCATCTCGAAAGAGCATTCCTCGGACGACACAAGTTCTGTCACTTCCGAGTGTGGTACAGAGACGCCCTTTCGAGCTACGTGAAGGAGATCCTACTCGACTCACAGAGCCTCTCCCGCCCTTTCATCGAGCGGCGCACGCTCGAAGTACTGGTTCAGAATCATCTCAAGGGCATCCAGAATCACACAAGCGAGATTACAAAGCTGTTAACTTTAGAACTTGCTCATCGCCTATTTCTTTCCTGAAAACTCTGCGGTTCGGTTTTTTTGCAAGCGCGCAGCTGCTCTCAGTGAGTTGTCGCGTAGATTTCGATAGGAGCTAGAGTGGGGACTTTATCGTTAGACGGGCGCAGCCACAAACTGTTCATCGCATCGTGTCTGGTAGTTCTGTCCCTTCACGTGACAATTCTCTTCTTGGTAATGCCCGCGTTGGGCTCACGATTGCATTCATCTTTCGGGCAGGAGAGTTATCCTGACGGATACGACCAATTGGCCGCAAATCTCGCAAGCGGGCACGGTTATCGTTTTTATGCCGCGACTGCAAGCACCGTCATGCGCGAGCCGGGATATCCGCTTATCCTTGCAGGGTTGTACGTCTTGTTCGGCTCGAGCTTCACCGCAGTCAAGATGTGTAATCTTGTACTCGCATTCGGTACTGCGCTGATGATGACGCCTCTGGCGCGACGAACTATCGGCGATGGCCAATGGCACGGTCTCCCGCTATATCTTCTCCCTTCACTGCTTTTCCTCATTCATCCGGGAACGATACTCGCGGAGTGCCGCGGCGGCGTCGAGATCGTCTTCGCGTTCTTGATCGTACTCTTTATCTGGTTGGTTTGCATCGCGGTCGACACCAAAAGCAATGTCGTCTATGCAGCTGCCGGTATTGTTCTTGGAATCGCAGTTCTCGTCAGAAGCACCCCTCTCCTATTTCCAGTGTTTCTTCTCGCTTATCTCTTGATAGCTTGCCGGTCGCTCGAATCGCGATTGGGAATTGTCATTAATATCGCGGCGATGAGCTTCGCGATGTTTGTAACGATTAGTCCGTGGATCATCCGCAACTATGCGCTCACTGGACGGTTTATACCGACAACAAGCGTTCTGGGAGTCTCCGCTCAGGCCGGCGAATACATCAACGAACATATTGTCGACGGTAGACCGATATGGATTCTCGACCGCGAAGCCGCACGCATAAGAGATAGACTTGCGCTGAACGCGGGGTACAAGTTTGAAGACGGCCCGCAGGGCTATTATCAGACTTTTTATAGGACGAGTGATGAGATCGCCTTTTCGCAGCACCTTGCCGCACTAACCGTTCAAAGGTACAGGGAGAATCCGGTCCTTTTCGCAAGATGTGTTGCGCAGAATGTCGTCAACTTCTGGTTCTCCGGAAAGACGTGGACTGCAACGGCCCTCGATGTAGTCGTACAACTACCGTATCTTTTGTTAGCTCTTATCGGTGTCTTCTTTCATTCCAAAAACGCGAATGCGAGGATTATTGGGATTCTGCCGGCGTTCATTGCGTATCTGATGCTTATCCATGCGCCGATCCTTGCGCAAGCGAGGTACAGTATTCCGCTGATCCCGTTACTGTCGATTCTCGCGGCAAGCGGGATTGCCTCGATGCTGAGGAGCCGGCCGGCGCTTAAGGCCTCTTCATCTGCGAGTTATGCAAGCGCATAACGCTGTCAGTGAGCGAACGCCGCCGTTTTCTCCACACTTTGGACTCGGATTCTCCTCTTTCAGAAACGCGCACAAATCGTCTCTTCCTCTATGCTCTTTAATTCAATCGAATTTGCGCTCTTCTTCCCCATTGTAACCGCTGTCTATTTCACAGCTCCGCAGCGATGGAGGGTACATGTTCTACTCGTGGCCAGTTGTGTGTTCTATATGGCTTTTATTCCCGTCTACATTCTCATTCTCCTTGTCACGATTCTAATAGATTACATCGCAGGTATCTGCTTGGAACGGGTAGAGGGGAGATCGAGGAAGGCGTTGCTTTGCGTCAGCATCGTCTCTACCTGCCTTGTGCTGTTTGTCTTCAAGTACTTCGCATTCTTTACCGGCAGTTTCGCGTCCGTCGCGAATTGTCTGGGGTGGAAGATATTGCCGCCAGCCGTCAAGATTATTTTGCCGATTGGCCTGTCCTTTCACACTTTCCAGAGCCTAAGCTACGTGATCGAAGTCTACAAGGGAAGACAGAAAGCAGAACGAAACTTCATCGTCTACGCCACGTATGTTATGTTTTTTCCGCAACTCGTGGCTGGACCCATCGAGCGCCCTCAGAATCTGATTCATCAATTCTCCGAGGAACACCTGCTCCGTTATGAGCAGGTCACGGCGGGGCTGAAGCGCATGGCGTGGGGGTTCTTCAAGAAGCTTGTTGTCGCAGATCGCCTGGCACTCTATGTCAATGATGTTTATGGAACTCCTCGCAACTACAATGGCCTTCAGCTCACCACGGCGACCGTGTTTTTCGCTTATCAGATATACTGCGATTTTTCGGGTTATTCCGATATCGCGATCGGTGCCGCGCAAATATTGGGTTTTCGTCTGATTGAAAACTTTCGAACACCATATTACTCTCTATCGGTGTCTGAATTCTGGCGGCGCTGGCACATGTCTCTGTCAACCTGGTTCAAGGATTACCTGTACATTCCGCTCGGAGGTAATAGGGTTGGTCGAGGCCGGCATGTTATAAACCTCTTGATTACATTCGCGGTGAGCGGATTATGGCACGGAGCGAATTGGACGTACGTGATATGGGGCGTATTGAACGGAATATACTTGGTGATCGGAGACATGACGAAGGTCTGGCGGAATCGCTTTTTTGGTGTCTTCGGCCTGCACGAAGGCACACGCGTGAGAAGAATGATCAAGCTCGGGACTACATTTGTGCTCACCTGCATCGCCTGGATTGTGTTTCGGGCGAGGAACGCGCAAGATGCGGCTTACGTGTTTACGCATCTCGGCGTTGGCTGGGATTTCCATAAACTTGCAACTGAGCAATTTTTCTTGCGTCAGTTTCCGATTACCGTCGCAGCCATACTTGTGCTCGAGCTTGGCCAACGGATAGGTAACTACACAATTCCGCGTGTCGTTGGGAACTGGTCCATCGCTCCTCGGTGGATCGCCTATGCAAGTTTCGTTTTGATGGTCGTCATGTTCGGAGTTTATAGGAAGATGCAGTTTATTTACTTTCAGTTTTGAGAGTTGCCTGAATGGATCAGAGCGCGGAGCTCGATGGGGAGACTTTTGGCGTCACTGCCGGAGCTATGGCGGAAATCGAGGGCGCAGTGGGTGATGCGGATCAAGCGAGCGAAAGTGCGCACTCTGCCCTTGAGCCCCGGGAAGCGGTCGTCCGTGTAGTCTGGTTTTTCGTGTTAGTAGGAGCCATCGCATTCGCAATGAATGCCGCAATCAATGCTGGACTTCGGAGGGTTCAGACATCGTACTTCGGCGCTTGGAATAAAGTGATGCAGGGCCAAGTGAATGCGGCCATTGTCATCTCCGGTTCTTCGCGAGCCGCATATCACTATGATCCTCGCACTATCCAGGCGGTTACTGGATATAGCGCATACAATTTGGGCCGTCCGGGCACGCAAACCGACGTTCAGGCTGCGGTCCTTAAGGCGTATCTCGAACACAACAGAAAACCGCTATTGGTCATTCACAACCTTGATGCATTCAGTTTTGTAAGTAGCCGGGAAATCTTCGATCCAGCCCTCTACGTGCCGTACTTGAATGACAAGGAGATCTACGATCCGCTATCGAAAATCGACCCTACCCTATACAAGAGCAAATATATTCCTTTATACGGCTATGTAGTTAGCGATATGAATTTGACTTGGATTACCGGGTTGAAGGCACTTTTGGGGGTTTCGCCGAGAGAAGATTACTTTCTTGGCTTCAGCCCACGAGACAAAGTCTGGACTGATGATTTCGAAAAGTACAAGACCACGAATCCTCATGGTGTAAACTTTCCCGTGGAGAATCAGGCTGTTCAGGCGCTCCGTGGGTTGATTTTGGAGTGCAGCAAGAATCAGATTCCGCTGCTCTTTGTATACTCTCCGGAGTACGGTGAGATGCAGGCAATGACAAACGATCGAAACGCGATATTCAAGGAGTTTCACGCTTTGGGCGATCAGTACCACATCCCCATTTGGGATTACAGTGACTGGAAGTACGATCGAGACATATCATACTTCTACAACTCACAGCACCTGAACGCACAAGGGGCAGCAGCTTTTTCGGAAGATTTTGCGCTTCGTCTGAGAAGTTATCTGGCGTCCGGGTTTAAGAGCAACGCAGAATTGCAGGCAGCAAGTGTGACCAATCGTCTAGCCGGGAGCCGAGACTGAATGTTCTATGTGGCGGAACGTGTTCACAGGTATTTCCGGGCAAACTCAGCGCGGGCCGTGTGCCGAAAGCCCATCGCGATTCAGGCTGATTCGCCGCTGATTTCGTTTACATTTGACGATTTTCCCCGGTCTGCCTGGCTGACTGGCGGCGATATCTTGAAAAGCCTCGGCGTGGCGGGAACTTATTACGCTGCCCTGGGGCTGATGGGCGAAGACTCTCCTTCGGGTCAGATTTTTCTTCAGGAGGATCTGGCGAAGATTCTCGATGACGGCCATGAACTGGGCTCGCATACGTATTCCCACTGCGATTCGTGGAACACGGTGCCGAGGGTATTTGAACAATCGGTTCTCGAGAATCAGAAGGCGCTCGCCAGTCTGATGGGGGGGACAAAGTTCAAGACATTTTCCTACCCTTTTTGCGCGCCGCGGCCCGCTACAAAAAAGCGCATTGCGAGACATTTCCTTTGTTGCAGGGGTCTCCAAGCAACTTCCAACAGCGGCATCGCAGATCTGAATCAACTTTCGGCCTTTTTCCTGGAGCGCGCTGAAGATGGGATGAGAACTATTAAGGATTTAATCGATAAGAATAAGCAAGAGCGCGGTTGGATCATATTTGCCACTCACGATGTCGATTCTCGGCCCAGCCGTTATGGTTGTTCTCCGGAGTTTTTCGGAGATGCAGTGGCATACGCGGTCCAGTCAGGCGCTCGCGTCCTTCCGGTTGTCAAAGCGCTTGAAGCGATTCAGCAAGCCGGTGCGTCGGACGCCTAAGGGTTTCGCATATGCCGATGCTCGCTCTCACGGTCTCGCTTTTCTTTAGCGCTTTTTTGATCGTTCAGGATTGTCGGCGCCGCAGGTCTGTCAGTTCTGCGGTTTGGATACCCACGGCCGCCCTGATGGTCCTTGGTTCAAGGCCCCTTTCGGTTTGGCTCTCCGGCGGCCAAGTCCATCTGGGCACCCAGATGGCCAATGATCAAGCCCCAAGCGTGATCGATGAACTCTTCTTTTTCGGAATACTGGGTGGATCGCTTTTGGTTGTTTCACTCCGCCGAATTCGTTGGAGAAAGTTCCTGGGCTCTAACCCCGCCCTTATGCTCCTTTACTTATACTTTGCTATTAGCATCCTCTGGTCGTCTGATCCCATAGGTTCGACCAAGAGAGTCGTGAAGGACTTCGGACTTTTGGCGCCTGCGGGTTTGTTGTTGACCGAGAAAGACCCCTTGCGTGCCATGCGCGCCGTCTATGCGAGATCTGCTTATCTCTTGTTGCCCTTGTCGGTCGTTTTCATCAGATACTTTCCCGCTTTAGGGCGTCAATATTCTCCTACCGGCGAAGTAACTGCTACAGGCATCACAACGCAAAAGAACTCCCTCGGCGAAATCGTACTCCTTTCCTCAATATTCTTGATTTGGGACTATCTAGAGTCGCGTCCGGCGAGTTCTAAGTTCCGGTTGAGCCAAATTCCCGCAAATCTTGTGATCTTTCTCGCCATGGGCGGCTGGCTCCTCCATGTATCGCAGAGCAAAACCTCTTTGTTGTGCGTTCTCATCGCAACATTTTTGGTCGCCCGCAGTGGACGATTGTTGTCGCCGATTTTGAGCCGCGCCGTACTTATTGCCGTCCTCTGTCTTCCATTCATCGTGCTCTTTTCCCAGAAGTTCGGTTTCCTTATCGCTCCTTTGGTCGAAGCTGTAGGGCGCAACATGACCTTCACGGGTAGAACCAGCATCTGGGAACATATCACCCTTCAAACCGTCAATCCGCTCATCGGCAGCGGCTTTTGGAACTTCTGGGGTGGACCAGGCGGTTACAAGGTGAACTTGGAGATGAATTCTGTCATTCCAAACGCCCATGACGGATACATTGACCTTTACCTGGATGGCGGCATTCTTGGTCTGATCTTGCTTTTCATGCTGCTCTTCTCCAGTGGAAACCGGATGATCGGCTTGCTGAGCCGTGATCGAGATCTGAATCACTACACTCGCATGAGGTTTGCAGTATTAATTGTGCTAATCGTCTATAACATCTCCGAGACCACATTCTTCCGAGTTGGGCCGCTATGGATGACATCTCTGCTGATGTTTGTCCAATACCCCGCGCCGCTACGGGCGCCGGTCGTAGAAAAGGGAAAGGGTGAACGCTTTCGTCGGGGTGCCTTTACCGGCACCGCTCGCTCAGTGCCTCAACCAAGATCGGCTCGCACTCCACAAACATCTTGGATTCAAATACTTGCGTGAAGTTACTTGGGCGGTTACCAAAGATTGGAAAGGTTGGATCGAAATTCGGGCGCGAATGATACACTCTCCGTGTATCACTCAAAGGACAGGACTCCGGTAGCGTAAGGGCCTATCTCAGGGAACCTCTCGCGGGCTAGAAGTTGGCTAAGACTCGTCTAAAGCCAGCGGCCACCCGAAAGAGTCATATGGCTGTGCCCGTTCAGGCGGGATTACTTAGAGCCACGGAATAGATTTATGTTTAAGCTTTGGCGGTTCTTCTCTTCTGCGTTGCAAGAGCAGGGGAGCGCGCGTCGGCCACGATCCGTCGACCGCTCCGAATGCGACTCAGTTAAGGAGATGCACCTCAAATGGTCTTCGGTTCTCGATCTCTGGCTTTCATTATCTTTGTGTTGTTGGGCGTGCTTTTCTCGCCGAATCCTGCCGTTGCACAGACAGGCGTTTTGTCGTCCAGTCGCTCTACCTCTTGGACAAATGCTGGCGTCCAAGGCGGGATTCCCTCTGGTTCGTGGACGCAGTGCGGAGCAACGATTGCTCCCGGCGCCACTGCCGCAACCATAAAGGCAGCAGTAAATCATACCGGCACTGGATATACAGGATGCGGCAATAACACCTATGTGTTGCTTGCCGCTGGTACGTTCAATTTGAGCACGGGAATTTGCTGGTCAGGCGTGAACCATTCGGTCCTGCGGGGATCGGGCGCTAACTCGACGTTTTTGGTGTTCAGCGGCACGACCAACTGCCAAAGCGGGGCCTCCATGGTTGTTCTCGGTTTTGAGGATTCGGGGGGCGAGTATGCGGCCGGCGTATCTTCTGCCGTCCCATGGACGTCCAACTACGCGCAAGGATCGAGCACCATAACTGTTGCCAACGCCGCATCCCTCAACATCACGCCCAAGCAGACGATTCTGGTGCTCGATCAGTGCGATACCGGATATAGCGGCAACACCACCGGTTCCGGGGCCTCGGGAACCTGTGCCACCGGCTCATCCATCGACAACGGCAATTTCTTCAGTTGCGAAGATGCCTATAACCCAACAGCCAATGCTTCGCAAACTGTCACGGTGAATGGGACGACAGTAACAGGTACCGGCTTCTCATCCAGCTATGGAAATACCATCCTGCTGACGATCGGCGGCGTAGTATCGATGGCTCCCTTCACTTACGTGAGTTCCACAAGCGGAACGCTCGGGCAATACTGGAACACCGGCACGAATGCCCTCGCTGCCGTCCCCAACGGAAGCTATTCTGCAAGTTTCCCTTCTGGATGTTCTTACAACGGACCAAACTCCGGAATAGGCCGCTCGCACCGCTTCCAAGAGGAGTTTACGTTGGTCAACTCCTGCTCCCCCTCGTGCAGCAATTCCGGATCTACGACCCTTACCTTGGCCGCTCCTCTCATTCACCCCAACTGGTCTTCTGCTCAGAGTCCTGAAGTATGGCCGATCCAGGGAGACACTCAAGTAGGCATCGAGAATCTAAGCGTGAATGCCGCGGGAACCAATGCGAATCCAGGCATCGACTTCAACAACCTCTCCAATTGCTGGCTTAGAGGCGTGTCAGTGCTCAATACCAACTCGCAGGGTGTCGGGTTTTACGGCACGGCGTTCTGCGACATGGAATCGAACTACGTTTACAACTCCGGCCAGAATACGCCCGGTACTGACCCCAATCCCAACGATCCGAGCGGTGTCGACATCAACGGTGGTTGGAACACGATTCAAAACAACATTGTGCAGATGTCGCGCATAGGGATCGTTCAGAACGGCCCGGCTTCCGGTAATGTTATTGCTTACAACCTGCTGATCAATTCCTTCGAATCGAATGGCGATTTGTGGGGAGGGCTTTGGGACGGTCACCAGAACGGAACCGACTACAATCTCTTTGAGGGAAATATTGCACCGCAGGTATTTCAAGATCAGACGCACGGCGGAAAGTTGGCCGAAACCTACTACCGCAACTTCATTACGGGCTGGGAGTCCTGCTCCAACGGAAACTGCTCGCCGTCCGCCACGCTGAAAAACGCGAACGTCTACGCCATCGGGGCTTTGTCGTCTAACCGCTACGGCAACTTCATCGCCAATGTTCTCGGAACCCCCGGGGTCTCGACGGCGGGATACAACTACATCAATATCGACGAGTTCATGAACAACAGCAGCGGGACAGGCTACATCTACAACTGGGCCAGCGGCAACCAGAATGCCCCTCCCAGCACGGCGGGCGGCCCTATTCCCATCGATATCGGGGTTATATCCACCGATTTTCGCTGGGGAAACTGGGACGCTTACAACAATGCGACACAATGGAATAGTTCCGAAGTTCCCAGCTCCATTCCCTTCTACTCCAATGCCATCCCAACCACTTCCTGCACCAGCACCATTGCGTGCCCACCTTCCTTTTACCTCACCGCCCAGCCCTCGTGGTGGTCCAATTCGATCCCATTCCCTGCCATCGGCCCGGATGTAAACAACGGCAATGTCGGAATCTGCTCGGGAACCCTGAACGTGGCCGGGCATTATGCAGGCCTGCCCGCCACCAGCAGTGCCCAGTGTGTGGGAACTTCCCTCACCACCCCGGCTTGGGGTGGGCATGTGAATGCGATTCCTGCCCTGGCTTGCTTCCTCGGTAGCGTCATGAGCGGCGTGCCCGATGGAACAGGATCGGCTCTGTCGTTTAATGCGAACAGTTGCTACGGTTCAACAACTTCTGCTTCTCCGTCCCTCGGTATCCCTCTCAACGTCAATGCAACTGCGGTGCAAATACCAGCCAGCTAACACCCTTGGCTTTACATATCGTGCCTCGTGCGGATTTTGCGAGGCACGATATGATGCAGCAGATTGCCAAGCTGCATCGGTCGATTCTTCCCTCTTTATAGGCTAGCCGGAAATCGAATTCCTTTCACTTGAAATCACCCTCCAAGGCGAGAACTTGTCTGCCGTTCTCTCTCCGATCGACGCACATAACGGGCCGGAGACTGGACAGGCGCGATTCGAACCTTTCCGAAATTGAGGGGTTAGCACCCTCCTTCCGCGGAGAACCAACATGGGGGCTCTTAGCAGCGCTGAGCGAAAAGCAGGACCGGTGAGCGCACGCTTCCCCCTGCGCTATCTAGTCACGCTCTCGGAATCAATCTACTTTTGGTGGGTGGTATGCCTTTTGGGCGCAGCTATTTATACATGGCTGGGGCGGCACATATTGGACGCCGACGGCATGAACTACCTTGACATGGCCGTCGAGTCGCTGAAATCGGGCCCGGAGAGTCTTGTTAATGGGCTTTGGAGCCCCCTTTATCCCGCTTTGATTAGCGTCGCACTTACAATTTTCCATCCCGCTCCAGCCTATTTGTTCCAAATGGTTTCCCTGGTGAACTTTGTAGTATTCGCATTCACGCTTCTCGCTTTCACGTTCTTTCTGCGTTCCTTTTTCTCTATTCGGAGCATGGGCTATAAGCAAGAGCCGGACGCAACGCCCTATCTCATTCCCTTTTGCTTTGCCGTGTTCATTTGGTTCACGATGGAGTTCACCAGCGTAAGTGCTGAGCACCCGGATTTGTGCGTCGCTGCTATCGTGTTCCTGGTCGCTGGCATCTGTTGTCGCATTAGTACAGAGCTGCACTGGAAATACTTTGTCGCCCTTGGGCTAGCTCTCGGTCTTGGCTACTATGCGAAGGCAGCCATGTTTCCTTCGGCTGTAATCCTCTTCGCGATCCTCTTCGCGTTGCCGCCGAATGGTAAGCGGGCACGGCTCAAGGTTGCATTAGGCTTACTCACCTTTTTCTTTGTGTCCGCACCGCTCGTCGTGGTTATGAGCAAGCGAGTGGGTCATTTAAGTACCAGCGAAGCCGGTCCTCTCAACTATGCTTTGTACGTCAACAGCCTCCCCGGCCTTGAAAGCTGGCACGCGGGCGTGAATGGGATACCCGAACACCCTCTGCGCACGGTTTTCCGCCACCCTATGGTCCAGGAGTTCGCCACTCCGGTGAAGGGAACCTACCCGCTGGCATACGATCCGACATATTGGTACGCGGGGGTGCGACCCTATTTCGACTTGCGGCAGCAATTATCAGTTATCAGAGTCAACCTTAGTTATTACATCGGTTACCTTTCGGAGATGACACCGCTCGTGTGCGGTGCCTTGATGCTTTGCCTCCTGAGCAGCATGCAAATCCTGCGTCGCCGCCCTGACAATCTTTTCTGGTGGTTCACGCTGTGGCCCATCGCCGTCTGCGGAATGTATGACTTGGTTCATGTGGAAGCTCGATATGTTTTCGGATTTCTGATGCTTCTTTCGCTTTCCGTCTACGCTCTGCTTTGGCAAAAGGTGGACCCCCTGGCTGCATCGGCCGTATTGGGCACAGTCCTTCTGGCTCTACTCATCCCAACCATCAGAGACGTGGCTAAAGCTGTTGCCGGTCGCAGCACCGGCCAGCCTGAATATATTCGCGTTGGCGAAGCGCTCAAGGCTCTGGGGGTCCATCCCGGCGACAGCATTGCAGCGGCGGGGGGCTATATCTACGAGACTGGCGGAAAGTACTTTCGGGAAAGCAGTGCGTGTCACGCTTACTATGCGCGTTATGCCGGGGTTCGGGTCATTGCGTCGATTGTGGATCCGGATGACGGCGAGGATATGCGCCAGAGGGCCGCGCCGGAATTTTGGCATATCGATAAGGAAACCTTGGCCCGGCTAGAAACCGCGCTTGCCGGTACCGGAGTGAAAGCCATTGTTGCATTGGATAGGCCGACCGACGCTTCTCACGCAGGTTGGCGGCAAGTCAGTGGTACGCCCTATAGCATTTTGCCGATAAATGTTCCAGGTTCCGAACATCCGCTTTCCGAAAGCAGCTTCTAATAAGCTTAGACGCGAATACTGTGCCTCGCGCAAATTTTGCGAGGCACAATAGATCCGCCACACGCCAATTCCCCATCGCGCCGTGCTAGGTTATTAATGCCGCAGCACGGTGAGCGGCATTGCGTCCGGCAGCGAGTGCAACCAGTGACAATTCCGATTCCCGTCTCTTCGCGCGATACTAAAACGCAAACTCAATCGGCTTCAGGTCGAGATTCTAGGCTTCGCCTTACTGCGGTTTGCCTGTTTGCGCTCGCAATTCGCCTCGTGGTGATGTTTGCCGGCCACACCTATCTCGTCAAGGATGATGATACGAATCATTTCGGATTCGGGTGGGAAATGGGGAGGGTCGCCTGCTCCCTGGCGCAAGGGCGTGGCTTTTCGTCGCCCTTACCCCTGCCCACCGGCCCTACCGCAATCGTGGGCCCTATCTATCCGCTCATTCTCGCACTCGTCTTCAAATTCTTCGGTATCTACAGCACCAGCTCTGCGATCGCCATCAGATTCCTTCAATGCGTCTTTTCGAGTCTGACGTGTCTGTTCATCTATCTCTGCGCTCGCAATACGGTCGGGCGCCGCGCCGGAATGCTCGCTGCAGTTGTGTGGGCGCTCTTCCCGCTGAATATCTTTTTCGCCGTCCAACGGGTGTGGGAGACCACACTCACTGCAATGTTGGTTGCCGCCCTGTTCTGGGCCATGAATTCCGTGCGCGAATCGCCGTCTGCAAGCCGCGGCGCCTTCGCAGGTGCATTACTCGGTATTGCGGCGCTCTTAAGCACGTCGCTCGTCGTCTTAGCGGTTCCGTTCGCGATATCGGCAATCGTCAAGAACCGGTTGCGACTGTTGCGAGCTGCGGTTGCCGGCTCATTGGCCCTCCTGGTAGTGGTCTCTCCATGGCTCATTCGCAATCGCACTCAGTTCGGCGCCATCATGTTTCGGTCAAATTTTCCTCTTGAGTTCCGGGTCGGCAACAATATTGAGTCCTATGGTCAAAAGATGGAGAACCTGCACCCTTCGAATACCCCCGCTCTAAATCGCCATTGGCAGCAGATCGGCGAGGCCCGGTTCATGGAAGAGGAGCGCCAAGCGAACGCGCGTTTCCTCGCCGAACATTCCGATCGGTTCTGGTTCGCTACCGCAAATCGAATCGCAAATTACTGGACCGGCGCTTGGATTAGGCCGATGGCCGATTATCCCAATGACTGGCGGGTCATCGTACCCACTTCCCTTTTGACTCTGCTCGGGTTCGTCGGCCTTTGCCTTATGTTTTCTAGAGGCCAGTCTCAAGCTTGGATGTATTTGGGTTGCCTCACGGTATATCCCGCCGCTTATTACCTTACGACAAGTCAACCGCGTTTTTACCACGCCATGTCACCGCTTTTAGTCCTCGCCGCTTCATTCGCGGTCTGTCGGGTGATCGACTTTCTCCAGTCGACGTCGAAGAATAGCGGCCTGCCGAAGGAAACGGCTTTGTTCAAAGAGTCTGAAGGATGAATGGAGTTCTAAACGCAAATTTGCCCGCTTTCTGTCTCAAAGGAGCTGAATCTTGAGAATAAGTATCTTTGGCTTGGGATACGTAGGAGCCGTTTCCGCTGCCTGCCTCGCAGCAGACGGCCATCAGGTCCTTGGCGTTGACCCCGTGGCCGACAAAGTCGATCACATCAACCGCGGTCAGTCGCCCATTGTCGAAGCAGAAATCGACGACCTTATCGCCCAAACCGTCGCCAACGGCACTCTTCGCGCCACCCAGGATCCGGCGTTCGCCATCGAACACACTGACCTGTCCTTCGTCTGCGTCGGAACGCCGAGCCAGCCGAATGGAAACCTCGACCTCCGCTTCATCCGAAGAATCTGCGAACAGATTGGGCATTGCCTCAAAAGTAAAGTGGCTCGCCACACCGTCGTCATCCGCAGTACCATCCTCCCAGGAACAATGAGAAACGTAGTCATTCCCACTCTCGAGGAATTCTCGAGCAAGATAGCGGGAACAGACTTCGGTATCTGCAACAACCCTGAATTCCTTAGAGAAGGTTCCGCAGTCCGCGATTTCCGCCGCCCCCCGAAAACAGTTATCGGCGAAATCGACGAGGTAAGTGGCGATCTACTCGCCTCGCTCTACGAATCTATCGATGCTCCTCTTATCCGTACGGATCTCAACACCGCCGAGATGGTCAAATACGTCGACAACGGCTGGCACGCCCTGAAGATAGGATTTGCCAACGAAATCGGGAACCTTTGCGACTCCTTCGGCGTCAACGCCGAGTCTGTTATGGACATTTTTTGCCAGGACAAAAAACTGAACATCTCCCCCGCCTATTTACGGCCCGGATTTGCATTCGGTGGCTCGTGCCTGCCTAAGGATTTGCGCGCGCTTTCCTACCAGGCAAAGCTGCACGATCTCGAATTGCCGATCCTCAGTTCCGTCCTCCCTAGTAACCAGAAGCAAGTTGAGCGTGGTGTAAAGTCGGTGATTGAGAGCGGCAACTCGCGGGTCGGCGTACTTGGCTTCAGCTTCAAAGCAGGGACCGACGACCTGCGCGAGAGCCCGGTCATCGAAGTCATCGAACGCTTGATCGGAAAAGGATACGACCTTCGCATTTACGACCGCAACGTGAATCTCGCCGCTCTGGTCGGTGCAAATCGCGACTTTATCCTCAACCACATTCCCCACATCTCGCGGCTCATGCTGCCCACCGCAGACGCAGTCTTGGCCCATGCTCAGACAGTCGTCATCGGCAACCACGATCCGGAGTTTGCCCAGATTCAAGCCAAGCTTCGCGAAGACCAGAGTCTCGTCGATTTTGTGAGAATCACTCGACAGGAGAGTGCAAATGCCCAGCGCCAGCTTATCCTCTCTTGAATCGGCAGCGGCTCCGGCTCCGTTGGCTGCGCAAAAGTCGGCGCTTCTTGAATCCATCGCGCGCCTCTCCCGATGGCTCGAGGAGCATGATTACCGTGGCTATGACACTTTTGACGGCCTGAACGCAAAATTCGCGCGTGCGCTCACGCTGAACAGTGTCTTGCTTCGAACCGTGCTCCTCCAAGGCGTGCGCCGCTTCCCAATTAATCTGCGCCCACTGTTGGGAATCGCTCCGCAACGTTCGACCAAAGGTATGGGGTTTCTTGCACGTGCTTTTATCCGCTTGAAGCGCGCGACAGGCCAGCCGGAATGGGATCGTAAAGCTGAGGCTGCGCTGCAATGGCTGATCGAGCACCGATCGCCGGGCTACAGCGGCGCTTGCTGGGGCAACCACTTCGACTATCAGGCGCGCACTTTCTATCTCCCACAAGGGGTACCAACGGTTGTATGGACTTCTCTCGTTGGGCACGCCTTTCTTGACGCCTGGGAGCATTTCCGTAATGACAGGTACCTGCAAGTTGCGGTCAGCGCTTGCGAGCACATTGTGCGCGATCTCGCCGCTATTCCCGACGGAGATACGGTCTGCATCGCCTATATCCCGGGGAAAGATACCATGGTTCACAATGCCAACACGCTGGGGGCAAGCTTGCTGGCGCGGACATATGCCGCAGGCGGCGCGACTGCGTATCTCGAATTGGCTCGCAAGGCTCTGGCCTATACCGCAAAGTACCAGCGCCCTGACGGCTCCTGGTACTACGGCGAAAAGAGCAATCTCCATTGGGTGGATAACTTCCACACCGCCTACGTCCTCGATTGCTTCCGTCACTACTCTTTAAGTGCGAAAGACGACCGCTTCGCGGACGTGACGATGCGCGGCTATACATATTGGAAAACCACTTTCTTTCTTGCAGACGGCACTCCTCGGTACTATAGCCGGAAAACTTTGCCGATCGATATCCAATGCAGTTCCCAGGCAATCGACACGCTTACTTTTTTCGGCGATCTGGACGCCGGCGCCACACAGGCGGCTCTAAAGACCGCTGAATGGACCATCCGGAAGATGCAAGACCGAAGCGGCTACTTTTACTACCGCAGATACTCAAAACACTTGGTAAACAAGACACCCACCTTGCATTGGGGACAAGCCACAATGTTATGCGCCCTCGCCGGCCTTTACGGGTCCCTCTGAACAAAAACGAATGAAACCCAGAAAAATACTCATCATCGTCGAGAATCTCCCCGTTCCCTTCGATACTCGCGTATGGAAGGAAGCTCTTGGTTTGCGCCGCGCAGAATACGAGGTTACTGTCCTTTCCCCGCGTGGCAAAGGGTACATGCACACCCACGAAGTCCGCGAAGGTATCCATATCTATCGGCATCCAATGCCCAAGGAAGGAAATACTCCGTTCGGGTATCTGTGGGAATATGGTTGCGCGCTCCTGTGGGAATTTCTCTTCGCTTGGTGGATCTTCTTAACTCGCGGATTCAATGTAATTCAGGGGTGCAACCCGCCGGACGACATCTTCTTGATCGCCCTGCCCTTCAAGTTGCTTGGGGTCAGTTATATCTTCGACCATCACGACGCCAATCCTGAACTATATCTCTCGAAATTCGAGCGGCGCGACCTGTTCTTCAGAATTCAGCTATGGCTTGAGCGGATCACGTATCGGACCGCCGATGTCGTGATGGCAACCAATGAAAGTTATCGAGAGCTTGCGTTGACGCGCGGCGGCCATCTTCCTGAGGATGTTTTTGTGGTTCGCAATGGCCCGGATTTGACGACATTTAAGCTTGTTCCCCAAAAACCGTCCCTTAAGTATGGCAAAGATTACTTGGTCGGCTATGTCGGCACCATGAGCGTCCAGGAGGGTCTGGATATTCTCATAGACGCGGCCCAGGACATCCGCAGCAGAGGTCGGTCCGACGTTCACTTCACCTGCGTCGGCGGAGGGCCCGGATTGCCTGCGCTGCGGCAAATGGTCCAGGACCGCAACCTCGAAGACATGTTCAACTTCACCGGCCGGGTGCCGGACGCCGAATTGCTCGATGTGCTCTCTACCGCGGATGTCTGCGTGAATCCCGACAAGCCGTGCGAGATGAACGACATCTCTACCATGATCAAGGTTGCAGAATACATGGCCTTGGCTAAGCCCATTGTGCAGTTCAACCTTAAGGAAGGTCGCTTCACTGCCGGCGAAGCCTCCTTATACAGCGACGGGGATGACCTTGTTCGCGACTTTGCCGACAAGATTCTTTGGCTTTTGGATCACCCTGATGATCGAAAGCGAATGGGCGACATCGGCAAAAAGCGGGTGGAGGAGCACTTGGCCTGGGAGTACTCGGAAAGCAATCTGATCAAGGCCTACGATCGCGTTTTTGTGAAGCGGATGCGGGAACCACGGAGTGCCGCAATCAAAGCCGGCTGAGTCCTGTTTTTCATCGGCTGGAGTCCTGGCGCTTCGCAAACCGCGGTCTTCATGGGTTCCGAGTTAGCAAGTGGATGATCTTCTAAATGTCGGTGCATTCGGTAATCCTGGCAAATCCCAAGCCGTCTAATTTACCTGCGGTCGAGTGCGATTCGCGTACTTCGCAGATGTGGCCCGTCGGCCTTCAGGGCTTGAAATCTATGGTTGCCGGGAACGCCCGCCGGTTGATCCCGCAAAACACTTCGCTGTAGCGGCAGATTCGGCGGGTGAAACTCAATGACGGAATCGAAAGGGGGAGAGAAGTGATCGCTTCCCACGAGAATCATCTTGAAAGAAAGTGGGCGAAAACCGCAGAGGTCGCGTGAGCAATCATTCAAATACTGCAGAAATAGGTAATCCTGCCGTAGCCGGAGACGCCGAGCATTTCCGTACCGATCACCTCCTGGACAACATCGAGCATCGCGCCATTTCGGGCGGCATCGTCACGCTTAGCGCACAGGCAGCTAAGTTTCTTTTAAATCTTGCCGCAGCCGCGGTTCTCGCCCGCCTGCTCAATCCCACAGATTTTGGGCTCGTCGGAATGGTCCTCGGCGTCACTGGTTTGGTCAACATCTTTAACGCACTCGGACTGTCGACTGCTACCATTCAGCGCGATAAGATCACGCAGCAGCAAGTATCGAATCTCTTCTGGGTCAATGTAGGTTCCAGCGCGCTTTTGTCTATACTCTGTGCTGCTTCAGCTCCGTTGGCCGCGAAGTTCTATCACAATTCGCATGTAACCAACATTATGTTGGCCATGTCACTAACGTTCATTCTCACTGGGTCAACTGTTCAGCATCAGGCGCTCCTGACAAGGCAAATGAGGTTCCAGGCCCTGGCGTTGATTGAGGTGACGTCTAACGCCATCGGCTTCGCAAGTGCCTGTTGCTTGGCTTGGTTGGGTTTCGAGTATTGGGCGTTGGTGGTGCAACAGTTGGTGACTGCAGGATGCTGTCTCGTGATGACTTGGCTGACCTCGGGTTGGCGTCCCCATTGGCCCAGCCGGAACAGCGGTGTTATGCCCTTGGTTTCCTTTGGAGCCCACCTCAGCCTTGCCGACTTCTTGGCGCAGTTGGCCCAAAACACCGATAGTATTTTGCTCGGTCGCTTCTATGGAGCCGCCCCCCTCGGCCTTTATACCCGTGCATACGTGCTCTTAATGCGACCCATACAGCAAGTCATGTTTCCTATGGGCGCTGTTCTAATTCCGGTGCTTTCGCGGCTTCAATCCGATCCGGAGCGTTATCGTCGCACTCATATGCGCGCCTACGACTCGTTCGCGCTGGTCGTCCTTAGCTTTTCCGCGATGTGCTTCGTTCTTTCCAAACCGATCGTCCTGTTGATTCTAGGATCCAAATGGACTGGCGTCGTTCCGCTGTTTGCCGCGTTCACTCTCGTCGCGGTATCCGGCCCCTTGTCTTATATCTGCCCTTGGGTCTATGAAAGCCAGGGACGGGGTGAGGACCAATTGAAAAACCATTCAATTTTCGGGGCCATGACCATTGCGGCCTACTTGATTGGCTTGCCTTGGGGGCCGTTTGGCCTCATCGTTTCTATTGCCATTGCCAGCCTTCTCATTCGCTTGCCGTTCTCCTATTACCTCGCCGGCAGAAGCGGGCCAGTTCGGACGAGAGACTATTGGCAAGGTTTTTTGTCCCATCTTCCCTGCTGGGGGGCGTTATTCGTTGCCACCTATGCGCCCTATAGGCTTGTTCGACACGCTGCGCCCATTGTCCAGCTGCTGGTCTGCGTTCCGATCGGCATGTTTGGAGGACTTGCGTTGATCCTTCTCTTCCCGCGTCCGCGTCAAAGTGCGCTTTACGCTTGGTCCACCGCGCGACGCAGATTCAAAGCTCGGTTGACGATCTCCTGAAAATCATGAATAATTCCTTTACGCGCTCTTCCCTTCCCCACAATTCCGAAAAACTCTTCGTACATGGTGAGACGACAATGCCGAATCCTGACGTTAAACGCTCGAATGTAACTGATGTTGCGATCATCGGGGCCGGGCCTTATGGCCTGTCGATTGCTGCTCACTTGGCTGCGCTAGGCGTATCTTTCCGCATCTTTGGAAAACCTATGTATGCCTGGGCCTCCCAGATGCCGAAAGGCATGAAACTCAAGTCCGAGGGATTTGCATCCTCTCTTTCAGATCCTAAGTCCGAGTTCACCCTCGCTCACTTTTGCCGTCAGCAAGGTTTACCTTATCGGCGCAGTGGGCTCCCCGTCCCGCTTGAAACGTTCGTAAACTACGGGATGGCATTTCAAAAGAAATTCGCGCCCAACCTTGAGAACAAGATGGTGTTGTCTGTTCAGCGATGTGCTGAAGGATTCGAGCTACAGCTCGACGACGGACTATTCGTGCTGGCATCGAGGGTGATTGTCGCCGTCGGCATAGCGCAATTTGCCCATATTCCCGAGGTTTTGTCCGGCTTCCCGGTTGAACTCGTCTCGCATAGTTCTGCACATAGCGATCTTCAGGAATTCAAGGGCCGCCGGGTAGCCGTCATCGGAGCAGGCGCATCGGCAATCGACATTGCCGCCTTGTTGCATCAAACCGGCGCCTCGGTTCAGGTTGTCGCGCGTGGGCCCAAGATCAAGTTTCATGACCCGCCGCAATCCCGTCGACTGTACCAGCGGCTTCTCAATCCGGCAACGGGAATCGGAACCGGCAAAGTTTTCCTGTTTTATGTCAACGCTCCTCACCTCTTCCGATTGCTCCCTGAGGCATTTCGCCTCGATCGTATCCGTAAGACTTTGGGGCCCGCCCCGGGCTGGTTCATTCGTGATGAAGTCGTCGGGAAGATCTCCATACTCCTCAATACAACTATTGCCGCTGCATCCAGCAGGAATGGATGCGTGGAGTTGCAACTTTCCAACACAGAAGGGACACAAACGCTCCAAGTCGATCATGTAATTGCCGCCACAGGGTACCGTGTTGATGTCGAGCGGCTGAATGTGCTATCGAGCGATTTGCGAAGTGAGATCCGCCGGACAGGAAAATCGCCGCTCCTGTCCGCTCATTTCGAGTCCTCGGTGCCCGGATTGTATTTTATCGGTGTCGCCGCTGCAAATACGTTCGGTCCGGTCATGCGGTTCGCTTATGGCGCGGAGTTCACCGCACATCGGCTTTCC